>ENA-OZGV01000001-OZGV01000001.1-human-gut-metagenome-genome-assembly--contig:-NODE-1-length-240520-cov-8.745418_pt1 | contig 240520 bp, 193 predicted proteins | sample MGYA00245120_ERZ653665 | MGnify/ENA primary metagenome ERZ653665 (study PRJEB26926, sample SAMN06165250) | human gut metagenome | biome: ENVO:00009003; feature: ENVO:2100002; material: ENVO:00002003... | reverse complement strand
GAGATAGGAGTCCGTCTCGTGGGCTCGGAGATGTGTATAAGAGACAGCTATTAAGGTTGCCTTATTAGCTGGAGGAAAAAGCGGAGAACGTGAAGTATCGTTATCATCTGGGAAAAGCGTAGAAAAGGCTTTAAAATCAGCAGGATTTAAAGTAACTATGCTTGATCCAGCAGAAAAATCAGATTTACAAACACTTGTAACCGAGCCATTTGATGTTGCTTTTTTAGCTTTACATGGTAAAGGCGGAGAAGACGGTACTATTCAAGGCTTTTTGGAGATATTAGGCCTACCCTATACCGGTTCAGGAGTATGGGCTAGTGCCACAGCAGTAAACAAAATAACGTCTAAAGTGTTTTATAACAAAGCTGGTATCCCAACACCTCAGTCAATGCGTATATATTCATCAACAACTTCAGCAGACGAAATTGAAGAAAAAATCGGATTACCATGTGTTGTGAAAGCAGCAACTGAAGGTAGTGCACTTGGAGTATATATTTGTAATTCGAAAGAAGAGATTACTGAAGCAATTCAAAAAGTGTTTATGGTAGATTCTTCAGCTTTCGTAGAAACCTTTATTAAAGGTGATGAATTTACGGTAGGTGTTTTAGGGGTAGAAAATCCCGAAGCGCTTCCTGTAATTAAGATTATTCCAATCCATGAGTTCTATGATTATGAATCCAAGTATGCAGAGGGCGGTTCTCAACATATATGTCCAGCGCCTTTAAGTGAAGAAGACACCATTCGCGCACAAGAATTAGCATTAAGCGCGCATAAAGTTCTTGGATGTAAAGGAGTGTCACGAACGGATTTAATTCAGGACGAAAAGGGTGAATTCTGGGTATTAGAAACTAATACGCTACCAGGAATGACTTCAACATCATTACTACCAGATGCTGCAAAAGTAAAAGGGATTTCTTTTGAAGAGTTATGCTCAAATATGATCTATGAAGCACTTGAGTAATTTAAGTGCTTCATAGATTGTCTGCTATATAGTGCGAATAGTAAAAAAATAGTGCTTCTATATTGGCACTTAGAATAAGCCACAAGAATGTAGCGCAAAAACAATTAAAGCAACGATTGCTAGTAAGAAGACCCAACTAACAATAGTGCATCCAATATTTCCTTTTCGTGCTTGTTCTACAAGAGCTTCTGTCCCTGATCGTTCGGTTTTAACCCAAGCAGTGCCTTTTTCTTTTTTAGGAAGCGCTACGCGGTCAGCGGGGAGCCAGTTACCCTGAGAATCAATAATCTTTTGAAGTGAGTCTGGGCCAAGAGAAACTTTGGGACGAATTCCTTTACTGATTTCTTTTCGAATTTTTTCTATAAAGACAGAAAAAGCGGATTCATACGTAGGATCGTAAGAAATAATGATTACTTCACCCCAATATAAACCAGGTGCAGGTTGCTCTGAGAAAGCAACAAGTGCCAAAATAGCAACAGTAGTCCATCCTTTGGCTTTACATAGGTCAATTTGATTAGCTACCTTGGAATTTAGATAACCCATTTTTTTACCAAACGGATTAACGATCCATGCACGGTCAGATTCAGGAGTGACTTCATGCTCAATGGTGAAAGTACTGCCGATGATATTATCGGCACCAAGAAATGCTGCAGCTGCTTCTTTGTCTACGGTATCAAACCGTGCGTATGTCGCAAAGTAGCCAATTTTAGACATGGTTTCTCCTATAACTAAAGGTACGAAGTTTGGTATCGAATCTTATAAATGATAGTCTTACTGCTATGGAAAAACAAAACGAACAAAACATAACTATGTTAGATACGTATATTTTAGAAAACACACCGCAAAGAACCCGTGATAGATATCATAGGTTAGTTGAGTATGCACAAAGTCATGATTTTGGAATCTTAGACGAAGATGTTGTGGTTATAGATACAGAAACAACTGGATTTTCGTTTAATCATGATGAGTTAATTCAAATAGCAGCTGCGCGCATGGCGCACGGTGAAATAGTAGGGTGGTATATAACTTTTGTTAATCCTGGTAAACAAATTCCTGAAGATGTAGCTCATCTTACTAATATCAGTGATGATGATGTGGCGGATGCTCCTAATCCAGATGAAGCGCTAGCGGGTCTTGTTGAATTTGTTGGCAATTCTGATCTTGTGGCTCATAATGCACATTTCGATAGAACGTTTGTAACCAAGTATGAAGCCGGAGCAGTTCTTAAGCAAAACAGATGGATCGATTCGCTTGATTTAGCACGAATTGCGTTACCTCGTTTTACTTCTCATCGTCTTCTTGATTTGGTACGTGCTTTTGGCGGTCCTGATTCAACTCATCGTGCAGATGATGATGTTGCGGCAACCTGTTTGGTGTATCGGGTGCTGTTAGCTGCTGTTGCAACGCTACCTCAGTCGCTTATATGTGCCATTGGTCATATGAGTGAAGAAAATGACTGGAACACTGCTTATGTATTTCAATGTTTAGCGGATCCTATAATATGGGAGCAAACAAAAGAAACAACGTTTGACCTGCGGAAATATAGAAAAGAAGCCCTTACAAAAAATTTGGATCCCATGCGTCCTGACGCAAATAGTCCAGCTAGTGGTGTATTTAATGCCTCGGGGTCTGAAGACGCTAGTAAATCTGTAGAAACAGGAGAAACCCAAGATTCGAAAGACTCATTTTTATATGAGGAAAATAAGGCTAGCACACTTAATACAAGTGATGAAGAAGATATAGCACCACGAGTATTGTCGTTTGTTGATAAAGAGATTATTTCAAACGCATTTTCACCAGAGGGTTTATTAGGGTCACTTTATAAAGACTACGAAACCCGTGAAGAACAACGTGAAATGGCTTTAGCGGTTCATAAAGCTCTTTCTCAATCGAGGAATCTTGCTGTTGAAGCCGGTACTGGCGTAGGCAAATCTATGGCCTACCTCGTACCTCTTGTATATGCTGCCAAAGAAAACAATATAACAGTTGGTGTAGCAACAAAAACAAATGCTCTTTTAGATCAATTGGTACATAAAGAGCTTCCTTTATTGCAAGAAGCTTTAGGTATAACCTTTGCGCCGCTAAAGGGATTTAGCCACTATCCTTGTCTTCGTAAGGTTGAAGGAATTACCAAACAGGGACCAAAAACTATTATCTATAAAAAGCAAGCCATCAATCAAACACCGTCATTAGCAGCGCTTTTGTCGTTTATTGTCCAAAGTGATTATGACGATATGGACGCATTGAAGATTGATTATCGTGCAATACCACGTCGTAGGATTACGACGTCAAGTGCAGAATGCCTTCGGAGAAAATGCCCCTTCTTTGGTAGATCTTGTTTTGTTCATGGGGCTCGCGAACAGGCACAACGTTGTGATGTTGTAGTCACTAATCATAGTTTATTATTCTGGGATGTCAGATTTGAAGGCGGCTTACTGCCTCCAATCAGATACTGGGTAGTGGATGAGGCTCATGGTGCAGAAGCTGAAGCGCGTAGAGCGTTTTCTCTTTCGGTGTCAAGTGAAGAAATTCAATCGCTTGTTAAGCGCGTTACAAGCGATTCTGCTTCAATTAATGTTCTCACAAGAGTAAAAAGAAGCGCACAGGCACCTGAAGAAGGTCAAGCTCTGTATGATTCTCTAATTGCTACTGCTCAAAATGCAGCAAATGCTTTTGCGATTGCTGCAGAGGAGTTTTGTCTCAGTGGAAAAGATCTACTTAAATTTGACCAAAAATCCCGCTCAAAAGGATATGAATGGTTTGATCTTTGGCTTAATACTGAAATTCGCCAAAGCGCTACCTTCCAAGGAGTGCGATCTTGCGCTCGTTCTTTGTACGAAACTTTAGAAAAACTCATTAAAGCAACGCGAGACATAGTAGCTTATGCAGAACAGATGGACGACACATCAAGTGCTCAACGAGAATTAGCATTAGTTGCTCTTGAGTTACGGGAATTGTATGACGGTATCGAAATAATCTTTTTCCATGAGAGTGACAACAATGTCTATTCAGTACGTCTTAATAGATCAAAAGGTGTTCTTGATGAAGTGTTTACCGTGCAACCCTTAGATGTTGGTAAATCACTAAATGAGTCGCTCTATCAAGAAACAAGAAGCGTTATTTATGCTTCTGCAACACTTTCAATAGATGGACAATTCGACGCTTTTAATCGATCAATAGGATTTAATGAAAGTGATGAATCACAAGCAGATACTTTGCAGGTGGAATCAAGTTTTGACTTTGATACAAACATGCAAGTATATGTTCCCACTGATATGCCTGAACCTCAGGATCCCGGTTATTTGGAAGCGCTAGAAGACTTCTTAATTGAGCTTCACCGTGCACAGCATGGCTCGCTTCTTACTTTATTTACTAATAGACGTGAGATGGAGCACTGCTTTGAGAAAGTGCGTCCTGCGCTTAAGGAAGATGATTTGCGTCTTGTATGTCAAAAATGGGGTGTTTCGGTAAAGGGCTTAAAAGATGACTTTCTTAAAGATGAGCATTTAAGTTTGTTTGCACTAAAAAGTTTCTGGGAGGGATTTGATGCTCCAGGTTCAACGTTGAAGGGTGTAGTTATACCAAAATTGCCATTTGGTCTTCCAACCGATCCTTTGTCATGTGAACGTCAGCAGCGTGATGATAGAGCTTGGGCTCATTATTCTCTTCCTGCTGCAGTTATAGAAGTAAAGCAGGCAGTTGGGCGTCTTATTAGAACTTCAACCGATAAAGGAATTGTTGTATTGGCAGACAGAAGACTTCTTACAAAGCATTATGGAAAGAAGTTTTTAAATTCATTACCAAGTAGATCAATTTCTTATGCAACGTGCGAGGAAATTGTAGAAGATGTTAAACAACATCACGCTTTATAGTGAAGCGCACACGATAAACTTATATGACCAATAAACGACTGAAGGCGAATTTTGGCAAATAAAAAGAAAACAAAGAAAATGCAGCCTAGAAAAGGCCTTGGACAGAAGGAACGAAAATTTCTTCATGTAAAGGAGTTTTCTCAAGGTAAGCCAAATGAGCTTTCGTTTAATGTTCTGGAAAAGAAAGCGGCTACATTAGATGAGCAGCCAAGCAAATTTAAATTTTGGCGAAAGAAAGATAACGCATCCGAACGCCCTTCGCTTCCAGGAACTCTTGCAGGCGTAGAAGTTGCTCCTGTTCCAGAAGATTTAAAAGAGTCTGTTACTCAATCTAGAAAAAAAGAAAAGCAAAAAGGCTCTCATGATAAAAGGTTTGACGTAAAGTCAAAGCCATCAAAATCTAAAGGTTCGGAATCATCTTTTCTTGGGGCAGAATCTCAAGCGGAAATTAAACAACGCCAGCATCGTCGTAAACTGTATCGCCGTTTAAGCATTGCGGTGGTGATTTTGATTTGTATTGGTTGCCTTGGTGTAGGGGGTTACTGGTTTTACCAGGAACAAGTACGGCTAAGCACAAGTGTGGGTGCGCTTCATGAGGCATGCGATATTATTGCCCAAAGTGATGAAGTAACAATTTCGATAGATTCATATTTTCAAACAAGCTTTAATGATGAAACAGTAGATACTGCAACAAATTTAATAAAGTCATTGCCTGATACACGGGAAGATCTAGATTCTGCGCGCGTGTATGCTCAGCAAGCGTGCGATAAACTTGAAGGGTCACAACGCGATAAAGAGGCAGCTGAGCACGTACTTGCTACCATTGTTTCCCGTGAAACAATGCTTTCAGTTGCTGAAGAACGCATGAATGATGATATAAAAGCAAAACAAGCAATTGATACCGTCAATCAGGCTCAAAGTAATATTGATGAGGGTAATGCGTTATTAGCTCAAGCTGCACAAGTTGTTTCGGATACTACCGAAGAACACGTTGCTCAATCAACGGAATACACCACTTCGGCAAAAGCAAAGTTTGAAGAAGCTAAAACTCTCATTCAGCAGGCACAGACTTCTTATTCTTCGGCAGATTTTACGTCATTGCTAGCGTATATAGATAAGAAAAGCGAAGCGGCTGGAGAAGCACTTACCTCAAACGCTGCAATTTTAATTCAGGATAAGGCTACCGCTGAAGCGCATAACGATGCCTATAATTCGGCAGATGCTGAAGCGAGCACAATTGCTGATAGCTTACCGAGTGATTTAACAAAATTAGTTGTGGATGCCTATGCTGCAAATCAAGCTCCATTAATTGAAGAATACGAAAAAGCACGATCGGACGCTTCAACGCACGATGCTTATTTGCGCGATTATTTAGGTACAAATTCCTAGGTGAATTTGCTGATATGTATAGTGAATTTATGAAGAAAACACGAACAGGTTTACTTAGGAATAGCAGTTATACGTTGTAATGTAAGAGCTAGTATGTAAATGGCGTATACTTATAAGGTCTATAGATTAATTAGCTTTATAGCTTGAGCGTAAATAAAACTTAAGGGGCTTCAATGGCTGAAATAATGGACGACGTTGTTCATCTGTCGCAGGAGATTGGTCCTCATCCAACGGGAACCGAAGAAGAACAACAAGCGGCATTGTATCTTGCTGAAGAAATTCAAAGAGAGTCGGGATTCACAACAATTATAGAAGACTTTCAATGTGTCACTAATTATTTAGTACCTAGTCTTGTATGTTTTGGTCTTGCGTTAGTTGCGGTAATTGTTTCAATTATTGTGCCTGTAGTAACTATTCCTTGTTTTATCGCTGTTCTTATTGCAGCAGTACTCTTTGGTCTCGAAGTATTCCAAAAGCCTGTTTTATCTCGTTTTTTACGTACGGGAGCAAGTCAGAATGTGGTAGCAAAGTATCAACCAACACCAGTAGGTGGTGTTTCTCGTCGACGTAAAGTTATTTTGGTAGCAAATTATGATTCAGGAAAAGTACTGAAAGAAGAAATGCTTCCTATAGCTAATATTCTTCCAATACTTGAAAAAGCTTCAGCCATAGCTCTAGCATTAGCCGTCATTCTTTTGTTTTTCCGAATGACAGTGTTTGCAACTGATACGGGAGCAATATCTTCGATTATCACGATGTTGCTCGTTATTTGCGCTATTTTGTTTGCTATTCCTTTGGTTAGATCAATAATGCATCTCACTGCTCCTTATAGCCAATCTGCTAACAATAATGCAGCTGGTGTTTCTGTGTTGCTTGATGTAGCTCGCCAAGTTGGAAACGGTTTAGTAAGTAACGAAGAAGCAATGGAGCGTGCTCAAGAGGAGGGCACTACTGTTCATGGTGAATCAGTAGCTCGTTCTGCTGGTGTTGTTCCAGAGGGTGCTTCGCTCGAATATGACACTAATTTAAGCCCCCAAGAATCACTTGCAGCTGCTAAGGCTGCGATTGCGGCATTAACAGGTAAGCCAGTTGCGGATAAAGTTCCCGTAACTGATATTTCTTCTCGTTTGGTAAAAGGCGGCGGCCTTGATCCCGTGGATGAAGAAGCTGTTTCAAGTGTTCATTTTGAAGTAAGCGAAACTCCTCAGATTCATACGGAGCGTGCGGGACGTTTCCGCACGATGGTTTCCATGGAAGATGAAAATCGTGGTGAAGGGCAAGCAGAGCCAGATTCGCCACGCATTCGAGTAGAAAAACAGATCCATGAAGCTGAGCAGCAGCATATGGAGCAAGTTCATGCAGAAGCTTTAGCTGAAAGACAGCAGGAAGCTGCAGTTAGTCAAATGCCGGGTACACAGAATACTCCCGCATCGTTTGAGCGTCCTGCTCCCATGGCAATGGTCAATAATGCTTCCGCTTCTTTTGGTGGGTCAGTTGATAAAACACCTGCATGGGCAAAGAAAGCTCAAGAAAAAGCACGCAAGAATAAGCCTGAAGAAAGTCAGCCACATAAGGTTGCTCGTTCTCGCTATGCAGACACCGTTGCAGCTCATCTTATGGAGGATCAGGTAAACCGTCAGCGTGAATATGAAATCCATAGAGCTCAGCAAGAAGCTCAAAACAATGAAACAGGAAGCGATAATCCTGAATTAGCATCTCGTCTTGCAGCACTTCGTTCTGAAATTGAATCTACTCAAGCACCTCATATCACTGAATCAACTCAGGCAGTGCTTGACAGCATGCAGGAAGAAGGCACTTCATCAGCAACGCATGAAGGTCAGTCTGGCCAGGTTACTGCAGCGGCTGGTGCATCAAATACTTCTATGAAGGATGTTTCCTATGAAGTACAAGAAGCTTCACAGGCTAAAGTTCAGACGCCAGAGCGTAATACACAGGATAATATCCAGGCTTCAGAGCGCAACACCAACATAAACGAACAGGCCCAAGCGCCTTATGCACAGAATGAATCTGAATTAAAGCCTGATCAAGCTCCAAATGATTCTTATATTCAGCCTTCAGAAATTTCTTCTAGGCAAACAGTTTCTGCTCCACAACAAGCGGATAATTTGCAAAATGCAACACAGCAACACCAACAGCAATTTGAAGCGGAGCAGCCAAAAGAAGCTGTTGAATCTGAAAACTTGGATTCAACAGAAACTACCCATGCTACTGCAGAAATGCAACAAGTAAATCAAGAGGAGACTATTGACTCTCAGCAGCAGGTAACCCATCGTTCTGCGCGAAAGCCTTCAAGTCGCTCCATTTCAGGTCACGGATTGTCTCAATCTATTCGAAAAGCTGCAGATTCATCTCATGCTTTTGCATCTCGTTTAAAGTCTATTGCTTCACGTAAAACTAATACTACGCAAGAAGCTATGTGGGATGAAGAACAAGATGCTAGTAACGAACAATATTCTGTAGAGGAACTCAATACTATTAATGATCAGCAAGGGGCTACTCAAACCTCTGGTGAACAAACCGAGGTATATGCTAGTGAAAATGCTGGAGAAGCTGCAGCTGTTGAAACTGCGGATGAATTATCTGTTGGAAACGAACAATCTTCGGCTTCAGCAATAACTAGTCCTGGTGAAACGGCGGCTATTTCTCCAATTGATGTATCAAAATTCATGAATAAAGAAACGGTTGAAGACGCCGATCTTATTGATGATGAAGCGTTCGATGAAGCAAGCTTCTACAATTCTGACGCATCGTATACACCCCAAGAATATCCGGAGCAGCTTCAAACTCAACCTATTGAAGAAACACCACAGGATGTTTCTCAGGTTGCAGCTGCAAAAACTCAGCGAGTTTCTTCTGAAGAAATTCAAGAGGCAATTCAAGAGGCTAATGCTCATGAACCGGTAATTGAACCACGCAACAGTAAGGAAGAAGATGTTCAAGCAGCTTCTCCTATTATAGGAATGGAATCGATGATTCCTCAAATACCTGCTAATATTGAGCAGTCTTCCGCCAAGTCTGAAAAACGTCAAGTCATTGTATTGCCGGATGTTATGGCTCCTCATGCAACATCGGGCGGGGGTACAAAACAACGTGCTCCTATGGCTGAAACAAATGAAAGCACTAAGGCAGGTTCTAAAGCTTTGCTTTCGAATATGCTTCCGAAGATCGGTGACACAGGTTCAATTGATACAGCAGAAGCAAACAAGAAAGATACCTTTGGCTTAGATTTACCATCGCTTGGGGATATAAATAGCAATTCTGCTGTTTCTGCTACTGGATCGTTTTCTACGGTTGGCGCAACCGGATCATTTGCTCCAGTGGGAGATGAATTGATTGCCGATATTGATCCAGAAGATCGCTATGTAGAAGACGCAGATGATTCGGCATATGACGAAGACTATACGGAAACGGGTGCTTATGCAGGCAGAGGATATGTAGAAATGCCTAAGTCTCGTGTTGGCCGTTTGTTCGGTAAGTTTGGAAAGAAAAAGAAGAACAAGCAGCAAGAAACATCCGTTAATGAATGGGTGAACGTTGACGATTCATACGATGCACGTAGTGTTGGTAAAGCGCGTGGCGATTGGTCTAGCTTCCGTCAGGATAATGAGTCCGAAGATGTAACAACCACTATATCCCCAACAAACAATGATGGCTTCGTAAATGTTGACTACCATGAAACAGATTTCAACCGTCGTGGATGGAACGGCGGCGCGTTCTCTCTTAATCGCTTAAAGAAAAACCAGACTATGTCTTCTGATCCTGCACAGCCTGAAGAAGCAATGGAAGATGGGTATGAAGGCTACGATGAGGGTGTCGCGGATGGAAACTTGGTAGAAGTAAATCCTTCTGTTCGTATTGATGGCGATGCAGGTACTGCCGCTCAAATCAATCGCGAATTACGCAAACTTCAAGATTTCCGTCATCCTGATATTGATACAGAAGTTTGGTTCGTGGCTTTGGGATCCGAACAGTATTCTCACTCAGGTATTAATGCGTTCTTGGATGAGCATGCAGACGAAATGAAAGGTGCCGTTATTATTAACCTTGAGGCACTTGGCGCAGGAATGCTTTCGGTTGTTGAACAGGAATCTTCTTTGCTGAAGAATTATCGCCCATCTTCTCGTATTAAGCGTTTTGTACGTCAAGCAAGTGAACGTTCTGGTGTTTCCTACCATACGGGAGCTATTACAAGAAGACAAACACCTGCGACCATTGCAATGTCGCGTGGTATACAGGCATTTACTGTTGCAGGTATGGCAGACGGTAATACTGCATTATATTCAGCTGAAAACGATATCGTTGAAAACATTGATCCTGAAGCAATGTCTCAGGCATCCAAATTTGTAATGACAATTTTGAAGTGCATTTAGCAGATCGAAGCGTTTTAATAGCTTGATGTGTATTTAGCGTTTGGTTGGTTTGCTGAGCTCGCATAAAATTAGGCATTTTGGCCAAAAAGACCCTGTTGTAGGCATCCACTCTCTTAATAAAAGAAGGGTGGGTGCCTGTTTGTTACATAAACTGTCTAGTTGATTACAGTTCGCAAGGTACTTGAGGGAGATTTTCTCAAGTAGAATGCCTACAACAATAGCTTTCTGGCCAAAAAATGCAAAAATTTGCGCGCTGTCCTTTAAGTTAAAGTTAGGGCGAGAGATATTCTAAAATGTCCAACAAAATACATCTCATAAGATACGGTTGGACTGATGTAATCGTTTAGGTCCTAAAAATGTAAATGAGCATCAGGTTATTTCCTTAAATGCTAGACATTTTTAGTTGAAAGAAACCTGATCAATCATATTTTTTAAGGTTTGCGCAGATGTTTGCAAGTGCTTTGCTTCTTCTGTATTTAACTGAAGAGGAATTTGGAATTCAACGCCAGAGCTACCGATAATTGCTGGCATACTCATTACCACATCATTAACCCCTTGTAATTCAGACCAGAAATTCGAAACAGTCATAATAGATTTTTCATCACGAATGATTGCTTCACAAATGCGGGTAACAGAAGGGGCAATGCCGAAATAAGTAGCGCGTTTCTTTTCGATAATTTCGTAAGCGCTATTACGTACTTCATTTTCAATATCCTTGCGCATTTGTTCAGGATCATTAAAGCCACGTAAACGGAAAAAATCATCAATATGGATACCAGATATATTAGCTAAGCTCCATACTGCAAGTTCGCTATCACCATGTTCGCCAATAATACGGGCATGTACGTGGCGGGGGTCAACATCTAAGGTGTGCCCCAAAATGTACTTTAAGCGTGCACTGTCTAATACCGTGCCCGAACCCATAACGCGTTCTTTTGGTAAACCAGAAAGTTTCATAACCACTTGAGTCAAAATATCAACAGGGTTCGAAACTACAACAATGATGCCGCCAAAATCTTGCGCCATAATGGAAGAAGCAACATTTTTAAGAATAGTTACGTTTGTTTGAAGCAAATCAAGGCGGGTTTCACCAGGTTTTTGATTAGCACCAGCGGCAATCACAACAATAGAAGCATCGGCTAAATCTTCATAGGTACCTGCATAAATATTCATAGGGCTGTAGTAGGGAACACCATGAGCAATGTCAAGAGCTTCACCTTCAGCACGCGCGGTATTAACGTCAATAAGAACCATTTCGGAAAACAAGCTTGACTGCATAAGGCTAAAGGCACAGGTAGAGCCAACAAAACCACAACCAACAACGGCAACTTTTCTATTGTATATTCTGTTATTCATAGTAGTAGTCTTTCCCCTGGATTCATATACAAAAGCAGTGTTATTGCAAACTAAGATACCTGGTATAGCGTGTTTGAACAAGACCCACTAATAGGTTGCAGAATTGCGCTTTAAAGCACTAATGACTAGTAAGTTTTTGTAGGCCGAAAGAGGAAAACGACAAGTATAAGTATTAGTAAATACGAGTATTAAACATCGATAAATAGGAGTATCAAGCACTAGTACTACATTAAAGATCGTGGCTATGTAATTTATCCAGGCAAAATAACCAATGAAGATACCTTCCGCATTGGCAACATTGGGGGAATCTATCCAGATGACATCTTGAATATTACAGGTATCTTTGCTGACTTCTTAAAAGAACAAGAAACAAAATAGAAGGATTGAACAACAGAAGGATTCAGTTCACAGGAAAGCTTCTTGCGAAAACTTAATAGAAGTCACAAAAGCTTTGCCTGAAAAGATTCTTGCATAACTATGCAACTCCTATGCCTTTCGTGCTTGACGCAGTCGAAGAGCTTCGTTCTACTGATATTAAGATTGGTTCCACTACAGGGTATAACGACAAAATGATGGGCATTGTTGCACTAGCTGCAAGGGGACAGGGTTGCGAGCCTGACTTCATGATTACGCCTGATAGCACCAATGGTAAAGGTCGTCCTTATTCCTACATGATGTTTAGAAATATGGAAGCGCTTGGCGTTCAAAACGTTGCTGAAGTTGCCAAAGTGAGCGATACCATATCGGATATTAAAGAAGGTAAAAATGCCGGTGTATTTACTATCGGCGTTATTGAAGGTAGCTCTGAGTTGGCAATGACTCAGGAAGAATTTGAAGCACTAGACGGAGTTGCTCGTGAAGCGGCCTGCGCTAAAGTAGCGGAAACGTTCCGAGCGGCAGGTGCTGATGCGATAATTCGCAACTTCTCTGAGTTGCCTGCTTTAATTCGTCAGATTACATAGTAATAATTAAACGGTAAATAAGGTGGCAATATTTACCGTTTTTATTGGCAGCAGTAAAACTTACCAGGGTTTGTGTCTGTTAGTGATATCTGAAGTTATGTAGCCACATAAAGTAAAAGAAGCCTATCTTTGCAGCAAATGTATTGCTTATAAGATAGGCTTCGCATTTTATCTTCTAAACGCTATACTTAAATGCGCTGATATGCGGGCGTCGTATAATGGTTATTACCCAAGCTTCCCAAGCTTGTGACGCGGGTTCGATTCCCGTCGCCCGCTCCAATAAAACTTACAGCAACGGAATAGTTCCGTTGCTTTTTTGTTTTAAGCAGAAATAGGGAATCGAACCGATGAGGTGGAAACGCGTCAAGCAAACGCGCCAGTGGCGCGTTTGTAGCGTTTCGCCCGACCGAGCTTGCGAGGGAGGGGTGCGGATTTGCATAGCAAAGACGCGAATCCAGTCAGTACCCTTGCATCCAGCTACCTGAAATTCCACCACGTGTTGAGTATCGTTTAAGTGAAATTGGCAAGCGGTTTGAACCGGTGCTGGACAGTCTTGAAACTTGGGGTAACGAATATATCTCTTTTATGAATACTGAAAAGCAACAAGGTGAAAGTTACTAAGGTGCTAAGTAGGTTAAACAATAGTAAAAGTTTACGGATGCGTTTCTCTAAATTAATGCGCTCTATATCGGCAGCATAGTAAGCAGGGTATTATGGTAAGAACAACTATCCCCCGAATTTGAGAAGGAACGAATCAATGACGCGTACTGGTTTTAAGGGTTTTATTTTTGATATGGATGGCACACTGCTCCATACGCTACCTGATTTGGCTGCGCTTACTAATATTGTTCTTGAACGAGAAGGCTATCCAGCGCGCACCGAAGAAGAAGTTCGTACTTTTGTGGGTAATGGAGTTCTTTCCCTTATCTTACAAGCGGTTCCTGAAGATATTTCAGAAGAAAAAGCCCAACATGCGTTTCACCTTTTCTGCGATTTGTATGATGAGTACGGCATTAAATTAACCAAGCCGTTTGATGGTATGGAGGAAACACTCAAAACCTTAAAAGCTAACGGCGCAAAGTTAGGCATTATGTCTAACAAATTTGAACAAGGTGTTCGCGACGTTGAGCAGTGTTATTTCCCAGGATTATTTGATGTTTCTCATGGAGAATCGGACACTATTCCACGAAAACCTGATCCTACGGGATTGCTAACGTGTGCGAAAGAAATGGGATTAAAACCAGAAGAATGCGTATACTTTGGTGATTCTCATGGGGATATGTTAGCAGGTAATAATGCTGGAATGTATACGGTTGGGGTTACTTGGGGGTATCAGCCTATAGAAAAAATCAAAACAGGAAACCCGGATGAGCTGATTGATTCTCCTGCGCAAATTTTGAATTTTATGTAGGGAAGTTCACAGAAAGCTTCTGGTGTTAATTGCTTTCAAGGGGCAAGGTAAAAATCAACAGAAGTTAAAGAAATCAAAGAAATTAAAAGTGATAGAAGATATCAAGCTGCGATATTTTCTTGTGTTCGCTTTACCTAAGCTAAGAGAATATATTCTTGAATCACTTTCATAAACGATCCTAGTTTACAAAAAAGCCCCTTGGTTTTTTTGAGTGCACTTTTTAAAACGCTTTAATTTTTAGCTCCTCAAAGGAGCAGCCCCCGATTGTTAATCAAAGGCTGTTGGGATAGCAAGGAAGTGCGCGACTGATGTTCGCTGCTCCCTTTAACTTTAAAGATCAAAGAGAAAAGCTTTATTGTGCACGAATAAGAAACCAAGAGGCTTATAGGCTAAAAGGATGAGTTTTGCAAACAATCTAGCTATTGTATCCATTAGGATTATTGCTCTGCCAACGCCAAGCATCTTCACACATACGAGCTAAATCGTATTCAGCAACCCAGCCCAATTCTTCACGTGCTTTATCGCAAGCGGCATAGTTAGTTGCAATGTCGCCTGGACGGCGAGGGCAAATTTTATAAGGAAGCTCTTTTCCGCAAGCTTTTTCAAAAGCATGGATTACGTCCAAAACGCTTGAACCTTTGCCAGTGCCTAAGTTAAAAATAGCAACGCCTGAACGAGTGTCATCTTCCATAGGGGTTCCTTCAATGGAGCCGAGTCCAATTGCTTTGCCGGTTCCAACTTTGCCAGCCATATAATCAAGTGCCTTAACGTGTCCGCGAGCAAGATCCACTACATGAATGTAATCGCGAACGCCAGTACCATCTGGGGTGGGGTAGTCATCGCCAAAGACCTGAATGCATTCCAACTTGCCAGTAGCAACTTGAGCAACATAAGGCAATAAATTATTCGGAATACCCTTAGGATCTTCGCCAATGCGGCCTGATTCGTGTGCGCCAATAGGATTGAAGTAGCGCAGTAACACCACGTTCCATTCGTCATCTGCGCGATAGAAGTCAGTCAAGATACGTTCAAGCATAGATTTAGTTTCGCCATAAGGATTGGTTGATTCATGCTTAGGGCAATCTTCGGTGATAGGGATTTGCTCTGGTTCGCCATATACCGTTGCGCTGCTAGAGAAAATAACATTCTTAACGCCGTGATTACGCGCAGTATCAAACAATACCAAGGATCCTGCAACGTTGTTCCAATAGTATTCAAGAGGCTTTTGGGTAGATTCGCCTACTGCTTTAAAACCAGCAAAATGAATGATAGCGGCAATGTCATAGGTGTTAAAAACGCCTTCAAGCGCATCGCGATCTAGAATAGATGCTTGTACGAATGCGCAGGTTTTATTGTCTGCTCCCGTAAGTTCACGGATACGTTCAACAGCAACCTCGCTTGAATTGGAAAGGTCATCATAAATAACTACGTTGTAACCTTGCTCGAGCAATTCTACGCAGGTATGACTTCCGATAAATCCAGCACCGCCTGTTACCAAGATTGTTTGAGATTCATGAGTGCCTGCAAGACTCTTATTTGACATGTGAACACCTTTCGATGATGAACATACGTATTAGTTGTCTATGCAGGCAAGAATACCATTTCTTGGAATATGATGCCCAAATGTCACAAAGATTTGATTAGGATCGTGGGAATCTAGCGGCTTAATTGTTTTCCAAGCGCTTCGCTATTGCGAGCTTACTTATCGTTTAAGCGGGGGTAAAGTTTTAAGGCATGCCCATGCTTTTTGCTTACCCTCTTCACTTTCGAGCATTGATTCGAATGATTCAAAGCAACAGCATCCCCGCCCCAAAAGAAATTCTCTTGTTTCTAGGGCAAGGGGAACATTAAAAGCAGCTGATGCGGTTTTTACTGCAGCAAGATCGGTTATAACAACGCATAGTGGGTCTATTGCTTCAATTATGTGTAATAGGTCATTTGGCGTTGTTTGCTTGTTTAGAACAATAAATGCAAGTTGCTTGGTGCTGTATCCTAGTCTTTGAGCTGAAGCGGTAAGAGCATTTTGGGCACTTTCTTCTAAAGAAGCGCTGCTCACAATGAAAAAAAGTGAATTTTCGCTACCGTGAATAACATCCGAAAATGACGCAAGGGCATCATGGCGAATTCGTCCAAATATAGAGTCTTGCGAAGGATTATGAGAAGACTCTTGCATAGACCTAGCGCCTTTCCTTAGTTTCACATAGTAAACAATGTGAAATTATTACCAATTACGAAATTCTTCACACCGATATGCATGAAGCGTGATATTACAAGTATACAAATATAATAGCGGCTCTTAAAAAGGGTCGAAACTATAGGGAGGCATTATGTGCACAAATGGTGTAAACACTGGTCAGTTTGAACAGATGATGGATCAGATTGATGATCATATTAAATTAGAGCGTCGTTGGGCACACACGCTTGCTCATCAAGCAGCAGATGCTGGTTTCGAAACGGTAGGTGAAAAGCTTCATCAGGTTCAAGCGCTTTTGGATGAAGTTCGTGCAACGATCGATGACGCTAAAGACGCTCTTGAAGATGATGCAGAAAATGCAAGTGGCGTTACCGTTAACCTTGTGTAATGTTGTGCTTAACAAAAGAACGAGGATCTAATGAGTAACGACTTAATGCGTTTTTCGGTAGCAATGCCGGAAGATTTATTGGTTAAGTTCGATCGCTTGGTAGCACGTCGTGGGCTTGCAAAAAATCGTAGCGAAGTAGTGCGTGATTTGGTACGCGATGCGCTGGTGGAAGACGAATGTTCTATTCCAGGCCGCATTGTTATGGGAACGCTTACTATTGTGTATGGTCATCATGCGAATGACCTGCAAGAAAAGCTTCATCAAATTCAGCACAATTATCTTGATACTGTTGTTGCCTCGCTTCATGTTCATGTTGATGAAGAAAACTGCCTAGAAGTCATTGTGCTTAAAGGTGAAACCGGGCTTGTCCAGGATATTGCTAATTTGATCATTGGCACCAAAGGGGTAAAAACTGGACGCCTTCACATGACCACAACGGGCGACTTTATATAAGAAGTTCTATGTAAACCTTTTGCAGATTTGCTATTTAAACGATCTATAAGACTTAACGCGTATAAGGAGAAACGCTATGGATGAAACGGTTTTGCTTGGTCATGGTAGCGGCGGCACCATGATGAAACGCATAATCGATGAAGTATTTTATGAAGCGTATGGAAGTTCAGAGCTTCTAGAGGGAAATGATGCTGCTTCACTTGATGCCCCCGAAACGGGGCAGCGCATTGCCTATTCGACTGATAGCTTTGTGGTTACTCCTCATTTCTTTCCTGGTGGTGATATTGGTAAGCTTGCTGTTTGTGGCACTGTAAACGACGTGGCAACAAGCGGTGCTACTCCAAAATACTTATCCTGTGGCTTTATTTTGGAAGAAGGATTTCCTGTTGCGGATCTAAAGCGTATTTGCAAAAGCATGGCGGATGCTGCGCAAGAAGCGGGCGTTCATATTGTGACGGGCGATACTAAAGTGGTAAATCGTGGTCACGGTGATGGTGTGTTCATTAATACCAGTGGTATTGGTTTTATACCTGCTGGGGTTGAGCTTTCTGGCGCTTTCTGCAAACCAGGCGACAAGATTTTAGTTTCTGGCACTGTGGGTGACCACGGCATCACCGTCATGGCGTGTCGTGAAGAACTTTCGTTTAATGCAGATATTCAATCGGATGCGGCACCGCTTAATCATCTTATTGCTGAAGTACTAGCAGCTGCTCCTGATACGCGTTGTTTCCGTGATCCTACTCGTGGCGGCTTGGCATCTACTTTAAACGAGCTAGCGGGACAGTCTGATGTTGATTTCATTGTTGAAGAAGACGCAGTGCCAGTAAAGGATGCCGTTCGTGGTGCTTGTGAAATGCTGGGCTACGATGTATATCAGGTTGCAAACGAAGGCAAAATGGTGTGTGTGGTTCCTGCCGAGCAAGCAGATGCTGCTCTTAAGGCTATGCAAAATAATGTGTATGGAGTCGATGCTGCCATTATTGGTGAAGTAGTAGAAAAGCCCGAAGATAGGTCTTCGCGCGTTTCTATTCGTACAGGGTTTGGCGCTTTGCGCATTATGGATATGCTTGTTGGAGAACAATTGCCACGCATTTGTTAGTATTTTTTTGCTATTAACAGAAAAATCAAGGCAATTTACTTGCAACTTATCGTCTCTATGGTATTTTGCCGTCATGGAATTGATTCGAGAGGGGATTCCCGAGCACCCCTTAACTCCGAAAAAACAAGAGAAGAGGTATTATCATGTCCCATCCAGTGATCTTGGCAGATGAATGCATTGGCTGCGGTATTTGTGTTGATGCTTGCCCTCAGGGCACCATTGAAGTGGTTGACGGCGTTTGCACTGTTGTAAATGAAGAGTCTTGCATTGCTTGCGGTGACTGCGTTGAAGAATGCCCAATGGGTGCTATCGAAGAAGTTATCGAAGATTAATTACAAGAGCTGTTCCAAAAGTTTTACAACAGGCAATAGTCTAGTAACGAATTGAAAGCGAATCAGGGTATTTTTAGTTGATTCGCTTTCTTCTTTTTGTTAAGAGAACAAAAAAATATCTAGTTTATCTGGTCAAATGCTATAAGCATAGCTACAATAGGTCGAGCATTAAACGATAAGTTGAGCGTTTAACGCTCAACGCTTTATGTGCATACGGCTTAATACCGACACTACGAAAAGAGGTTACGATGGCAGTTGTTGCTTATTGTGTTAAATGTAAGGCTAAAAAAGAAATGGTAGATCCTCAGGAAGGCGTTACCAAGAATGGTCGCATTATTACTAAGGGTACCTGCCCAGATTGCGGCACTAAGATGTCTCTCATCGGTGGCGTTGCAAAGAAATAAGCTTTATCTATTTTTTCGAAACGCAACCTTGTAAGAATAGTCACGAAATGTAACTTCTTGCAGCTTACATATCTGTGTTTCAGTGAGTCCCGCCTTGTGCGGGACTTTTTTGTGCTTGTGAACAGGAGAAATAGAAATATAAGATAATCTTCAACAGGAAGGTAACAAAATCTAACAATAAGACACTTAGATTCTTGACAATGCTGCACTTAGATTTTATTATAGTCACTGTCATGAGGTTCACCTAGCGGTGAGCTTACTCATATGGAGCGAAAAGCGTTTGTGAGTGGTGACGAAAACTTAGGTAAAAGCAGGGGGTTTGTTTGAGGTTTAAACAAACAAACCGCAACTGAAAGGAATATGCAATATGGCAAAAATTATTGGCATCGACTTGGGTACTACCAATTCGGCAATGGCTGTAATGGAGGGTTCAGAGCCTGAAATTCTGGTTAACGCAGAAGGCGATCGTACTACTCCTTCAGTTGTTGGTTTTGGCAAAGATGGTGAACGTACGGTAGGTAAGGCAGCAAAGAATAAGGCTGTTACTAATCCAGAAAACACCATTGCATCAGTTAAGCGTTTCATTGGTCGTTCTTATGCAGAAACTGCTGAGGAACAGAAGACTGTTGCTTATACCGTAAAGAATGGTAATGGTGGTCGTGCTGTTGTTGATATTGACGGTAAGGACTACATGCCTGAAGAGATTTCCGCAATGGTTTTGCAGAAGTTGAAGGCAGATGCTGAAAAGCGCGTAGGTGAACCTATTACTCAGGCAGTAATTACGGTTCCTGCATACTTCAACGACGCTCAGCGTCAGGCTACTAAGGATGCTGGCAAGATTGCTGGTCTTGAAGTTCTTCGTATTATTAACGAACCTACTGCAGCTGCTTTGGCATACGGTCTTGATCGTACTAATAAAGATGAAAAGGTTTTGGTATTCGACCTTGGCGGCGGTACGTTCGATGTTTCCGTTCTTGAATTGGGCGACGGCGTATTTGAAGTTTGCTCTACCGCAGGCGACAACCATTTAGGTGGCGATGACTGGGATCAGCGTGTTATTGACTGGTTGGCAGACAAGTTCCAGGCAGACAACGGTATTGATCTTCGCCAGGACAAGATGGCTTTGCAGCGCTTGAAGGACGCAGCTGAAAAGGCAAAGATGGAACTTTCTTCCACCTCTCAGACCAACATCAACCTGCCTTTCATTTCTGCAGGTGCAGCTGGTCCTCTCCATTTGGACTACACCTTAACTCGTGCAGAGTTTGAACGCATTACCAAAGATCTGCTTGATCGTTGTAAGGCTCCTGTACAGCAGGCATTGAAGGACGCTGGTCTTTCTACGGGCGATGTAAACGAAGTTATCTTGGTTGGTGGCTCTACTCGTATGCCAGCAGTTCAGGAATTAGTAAAGAATATGACCGGCAAGCAGCCTAACATGTCAGTAAACCCTGACGAAGTAGTTGCAATGGGTGCTGCTGTTCAGGGCGGCGTTTTAGCAGGCGATGTTGAAGGCATTCTGCTTCTGGACGTAACTCCTCTGTCCTTGGGTGTTGAAACTATGGGTGGCGTAATGACCAAGATGATCGAACGCAACACCACAATTCCTACCCGCAAGACAGAGATTTACTCTACTGCAGCTGATAACCAAACCTCTGTAGAGATCCATGTTCTTCAAGGCGAACGTGAAATGGCCCAGGACAACAAGACCTTAGGTAAGTTCCAGCTTACTGGTATTCCTGCTGCTCGCCGTGGCGTTCCTCAAATCGAAGTTACCTTCGATATCGACGCAAACGGCATTGTAAACGTTTCCGCTAAGGATTTGGGCACTGGCAAGCAACAGCAGATCACCATTTCTGGTTCTACTGCATTAACTGATGACGAAGTAGATCGTATGGTTAAGGATGCTGAAGCTCACGCAGAAGAAGATAAGCTGCGTAAGGAAGAAGTAGAAGCTCGCAACAACTGCGACTCCTTGGTAAACGCAACGGAAACCACCCTTTCTGAATTGGGCGACAAGGTACCTGCTGATTCTAAGAAGCAGGCAGAGGATGCAATCGCTCAGGCAAAGACTGCCTTGGAAGGTACCGACGTTGAGGCAATTAAGTCTGCAATGGAAGCACTGCAGCAGGCAAGCTACAAGTTGGCAGAAGTTGCATACAGCCAGAATGCTCAGCAGGGTGACGCAGGTGCTGCTGGTGCAGCGGGTGCTGCAGGTACACAGCAGCAAGCAAACGATGACACCATCGAAGCTGACTTTGAAGTAGTTGACGATGACGAAAAGAAGGATAAGTAATCATGACCACGCCTGAAAAAGACGAGGTACGGGAAGACCAGGCTGTAGATGACGCGGTAAAAACTGAAACGGAAGCAGAACAGAGCAGTTCTGCTTCCGATACCGAAGATACGAAAGCAGCTGAAACGAATCAGGACTCGAAGGATTCAAAAGAATCCGAAGCAGAAGATCCTATTGAAGCTGCTAAGAAAGAAGCAGCAGCTTGGCAAGATAAGTATCTTCGCCTTCATGCAGAATGGGACACGTATCGTCGTCGTATGAACGAACAGCGCGAGGAGGAAAAAGCTCGCGCGGCAGAAAAGCTCGTTGAAGGTTTGATTCCAGTAATCGATGACTTTGAACGCAGTATTGATTATGCCGAAAAGAATGGCGAGCAGGGATTGCTCGGAGGCGTTCAAGCAGTACACACCAAGATGTTGGAAGTACTGACTAAGCATGGGGTTGAAATGATTGACCCTAAAGGCGAAGCCTTTAACGCTCTTGAAGCTTTAGCGGTAGCCACGGTAGATGATCCTTCGGTTCCCGATGAAACGGTTGCTGAGGTTTACCAGAAGGGATACCGCATGGGTAACAAGGTAATACGTAGCGCAATGGTTACGGTTACGGTTGGCGGACCCAAACGAGAAGTAGAGGAATCCGAAGAAGATACTTCAAAGGATTCTGAGGAATAAGATGAAGTAAGAGCAAAGGCGGGCGAGGAAATTGTCCGCCTTTGTTGTAGCGATGAAAAGAGGTGGGACGAATGGCTCAAACCCCTGACTACTATAAAACGCTAGGCGTTCCACGTGACGCAGATGCGGATACTATCAAAAAGGCATTTCGTAAGTTGGCCCGTAAGTATCATCCTGACGCTGGTGGAGACGAAGCAAAGTTTAAGGAAATAAACGAAGCCTACGAAGTGCTTTCGGATGATAAAAAGCGAAAGCTGTATGACCAATACGGTACCGCAAATGAAAACCAAATTCCTTTTAGTGGCGGCGCTTGGCAAGGCCAAGGAGGAAATCCTTTCGGCGGTTCAAGTGCTGGATTTGGCGGTTTTGGCAGCTGGGCGGATATTTTGGAAAGCATTCGCAATGGCGAAGGTGCTTTCGGAACTGAATGGAATTTCGGTGGCCAGCCTCATACCTATACACGTCAAACTTATGCACAGCCACAGCCTCAAAAGGGTGCTGATAAAAAAGTAAGTATGACCATTACCTTTGACGAGGCGTTCAACGGATGCGAAAAGAAAGTTCGCATTGGCAAGGCAGGAACAACAGAAAAAGAAACACTTACGATCAAAATTCCTGCTGGTGCTGTTGAGGGCGGACGCGTTCGTTTAAAGGGCAAGGGAGCTCCTGGTATTCAGGGAGGCCCTGCGGGCGATTTGCTAGTAACTATTCACATTGCAGATCATCCGCTATACAAGCGTGATAAAGCAGATGTTTTGATGGATGTTCCTGTTACGTTTGCCGAAGCTGCGCTTGGTACAAGCGTTGTGGTGCCTACACCTGATGGAAAAAAGGTAAACATTCGTGTTCCTGCAGGAAGTCAAAGCGGCACCGTGCTGAAGGTTAAAGGAAAAGGTGCCCCTCGGTTAGGTAAAAATGCTAGCGGAAATGGAGATTTACTCCTTACGCTAAAGGTGGCCGTTCCTAAAACATTGAATGCACAACAAAAAGAAGCATTGGAAGCATTCCAGCATGCTACGACAGATAAAGTGAGGGCTTGGTAATGGAGGACAAAAATAGACCGCTGTATATGATTAGCGTTGCAGCAGAACTTGCGGGAGTCCATCCTCAAACCCTGCGTATATATGAACAAAAAGGTTTGGTATCTCCTCAGCGAACAAGCGGCAACACCCGAATGTATTCACAGGCAGATATTGAACGATTGCAGCTGATTAATGCTTTAACGGACGAAGGAATTAACCTTGCGGGCGTAATTCGAATTCTTGATTTGAAGGGTCGTTTGGATGAACGCGATGAAGAAATTGATGCACTTCATAAACGAGTTCGTCGACTAGCGGACCGAGTTCATGAGCTTGAAACGCGCGAGAGCGTTAATTCGCTCGTAAAAGAAAGTAACGCAATTGTGTTGCGTCGTCTTTTGTAGGGGATTTACATTGGCACGTCTCATGCGTGCCAATGAGATGAATGCAAGCAGGTGGCTTTGTAACAGTTAAATGTTCAAAGTGCTTGCATGTAAATTCTAGCTTGAACTTTTGCCTTTGAGCAAAAGCGAAGGGAGTATATATGAGACTAGACAAGTTAGCGCTTACAGCGCAGGAGGCTTTCCAGTCGGCAATGAGTATTGCAGGCGATCGTGAGGCAAGTGCCGTCGAGCCTATTCATTTGCTGGACGCTATCCTGTCTGCAGGCGAACATAATATGAATGCAATTATCACGCGTATTGGTGCTGATCCAGCGGTGCTTCAGGCGCGTGTAAAAGAAGAAGAAGACCGTATGCCTAAGGTAAGTGGCAATGGTTTTATGGGCATGGGTATCACCGCTCCTTCTCCTCAGTTTATTTCGCTGATTGATCAGGCGGTAAAAATTGCTGAAAAATTGGGTGACTCTTATGCCACTACGGAGCATTTACTTATCGCGCTTTCTGAGGACAAGGGAACTGCAGGACGTATTTTAAATGATCAAGGCATCACGCGTAAAAACATCGAAGAGGCCTATGAGGAGCTTCGTGGAGATACGCGTGTAACTGATGCGGCAAGCAAGCCTGAATTTGAAGTGCTTGAGCAGTATGGCAACAACCTTACTCAGGCAGCTCGCGAAGGCAAGCTTGACCCAGTAATTGGTCGTTCTGAAGAAATTCGCCGTACCGTTCAGGTACTGTCACGTCGTACCAAGAACAACCCTGTTTTAATTGGTGAGCCTGGTACTGGTAAAACAGCAATCGTTGAAGGTTTGGCTCAGCGTATTGTTGCGGGTGACGTTCCTTCAAGCCTGAAAGATCGCGAACTTATTGCGCTTGATTTGCCAGCAATGTTGGCGGGTGCTAAGTATCGTGGCGAATTCGAGGATCGTTTGAAGGCGGTATTGCGCGAAGTTAAGCAGTCCGATGGTCAAATTATTTTGTTCATCGATGAGTTGCACACCATCGTAGGTGCTGGTTCAACAGGTGATAGCTCAATGGACGCGGGCAATATGCTTAAGCCTGCCTTGGCACGTGGCGAATTGCATGCTATTGGTGCAACTACGCTTGATGAATATCGTAAGTACATTGAAAAGGATGCTGCACTTGAACGTCGTTTCCAGCCAGTGTTGGTTAGCGAACCAAGTGTTGAAGATACCATCGCAATTCTTCGTGGCTTGAAAGAAAAGTACGAAATCCATCATGGTGTTCGTATTAAGGACTCAGCTTTGGTGGCGGCAGCACAACTTTCCAACCGCTACATTACTGATCGTTTCTTGCCCGATAAGGCAATTGACCTTATGGACGAAGCGGCAAGCCGTCTGCGTATTGAAATTGACAGCATGCCTGAAGAAGTTGACTTAGCAGAACGTAAGCTCACTCAGATGCAAATCGAAGAGCAAGCGCTTATGAAGGAAACCGATCAGCCAAGCAAAGAGCGTTTGGAAGCATTGCGCAAAGAAATTTCAGCTGCGCAAGAAGCCTTGGATAAGCAAAAGGCTATGTGGAAAAACGAAAAGGATGTCATTGTTGGTGTTCAGAATTTGAAGGCCGACATTGAAGCAGCACAGCTTGATGAGGAACGTGCTACCCGTGAAGGCGATTTGGCTCGTGCTTCTGAGTTGCGCTATGGCACCATTCCTTCCTTGCAGGCGCAGTTGGCTGATGCTGAAGCAATGCTTGAGAACCGTCAGCAAGACGGTGCAATCTTAAAGGAAGAAGTTGGTGAAGAAGAAATTGCAGAAGTAGTTTCTACTTGGACTGGCATTCCGGTAACCAAGATGATGCAGGGCGAAATGGCAAAGCTGGCAGATTTGGAATCCAAGCTGCATGAGCGCGTCATTGGCCAGGATCAGGCGGTGGCTGCAGTGGCAGGCGCAATTCGTCGTAATCGTGCTGGTTTGTCCGACCCGAATCGTCCTATTGGCAGCTTCTTGTTCTTGGGCCCAACTGGTGTTGGCAAGACGGAGCTTGCTAAGGCATTGGCTGAATACTTGTTCGATAGCGAAAAGGCTATGGTTCGTATCGATATGTCTGAGTATATGGAGAAGCATTCGGTTTCTCGTTTGGTTGGTGCACCTCCGGGATACGTTGGCTACGATGAGGGTGGTCAGCTAACAGAAGCTGTTCGTCGTAAGCCTTATTGCGTTGTTCTGCTGGACGAAATTGAAAAGGCTCATCAGGATGTATTTAACATCTTGCTTCAGGTGCTTGATGATGGTCGTTTGACTGATGGTCAGGGTCGCGTAGTCAGCTTCAAGAACGCCATCATTATCATGACGTCCAATGTTGGTTCGCAGTCCATTCGCGAATATGCAAACCAGAACGAAAAAGATTCTATGGGCAGCTTGATGGAAGACATGATGAAGTCTGATGTTGCTACAGCGGCTAAGCGTTTGGCTGAAATGCAGACGAAAATCAATGAGGCGCTGAGCACTACCTTCCGTCCTGAGTTCTTGAATCGTATTGATGAAGTAATTACGTTCAATACGCTTTCGATTGCTGCTATGGAGCCTATTGTTGACTTACAACTGAACGGAGTACGTGATCGTTTGACGGATCGTCGTATTAACTTAGAAGTAACGCCTGCGGCACGTGAACGTTTAGCTATTGATGGCTACGATCCTGTGTATGGCGCTCGTCCATTGCGCCGTTTGATTCAGCGTGAAGTAACTGATCGTATCGCGACTGAAATTATTGACGGACATGTGGGTGACGGTGCTAAGGTAACTATCGACTTAGATTCTGAGGGCAACTATTGTTCAACGGTTGAAAACCATCCTGAATTCAATGCTGCACAAGATCAGGATGCTTTGCCAGGTGGTACCTATGAGGATCCAAGCCAGGATGATTCACCTGATGCTGAAGATGTGCTGAAGCAAGCAAACGATGCTCTTCGTGGCATGAAGTTTGATGACTAATCATAGCTGGCGTTGAGTATAGTTGTGCAATCGGCGAGTCCATGAAGTTGACCGAAGGGCTAACTCTCCGTTGATTGCAAATAGTAGCAACTTTTATTGCGAGTAGCTGCACAAAAGCGTTTGATAATAGCCGTCCGCTTATGCGGGCGGCTATTTGTTTATGAGTCGCTACTTACTTGTGAACGACTATTTTTTTGCGAGTGTAGTCTTTTGCTTGTAAGTTTAATTATGGGCTTGTGAGCTAGTCTAAACTTGTTGAATAGCTATCCAGCTTATAAATCAATCTTCTCTTCTATTTTGCACTATGTGTATTTGCTTAAATGGCGCTATAGAAAAGGTGAACGTACTTATAGAGCAACTCCTTTTGTGTAAAAAGCGCTCTTTCACATAATTGTATTAGAATAACCCCCATGAATAAGTTGGAAAAGAACATAGTGAGCTCCGAAAAGAAAGAACGATTTCTCGTTCCTATTTTGGGGTTTTGTGCCGTGCTTGCAAGCATGGTGGCGTTCCTTATTCTGCTCTACATAATTACCATCGTTATTCGACTTTTGTTTGTACTTGGATAGAGGGTTTTGCTATGAGGTCGGGTAACAGCAAAAGGACATTATTGATTCGCTGCGTTTTGATTGGGTGCTGTGAATTTATCGAATACTGCGAACTTACTGAATACTTCGTATGTTTAAATATGCGCTTGCGTGAGCACTGTGAGGTTGATTGCTGATGTGGCAGCGGTTTACCTTGTATGATGTTCGCGTTATTGCCCACTATTTGGGTGTTCTTATCTCATTTTTCACTATTGCTTTAGCGGTACCACTTGTTATTGCGGTTGTGTGCCAAGAGTGGGAACCAGCATGTAGATATTTACTTGCTATTGGCGTTTCTTTAACGGTTGGTTCAGGTTTGCGTTTCTTGCGTATTCAGCCCGGCAGGCTAACTCATCAGCAAGCTTTAGCTGTTACTGGCCTTTCGTGGATCGTTTTAGCTTTTGTTGCTGCAGTCCCGCTTGCTCTATCGGGTCACTATGGCTCGTATCTTGATGCACTCTTCGAAGCTACTTCTGGTCTTACCACGACAGGTGCGTCGTTGGTGGTGGATCTTGAGCATATGTCGTATGCGGACAACATGTGGCGCTTTACTATGCATTTAATTGGTGGTCTTGGTTTAATTGTTATTGCGCTTAGCTTAGGACTGTTTGGTAAAGCTACGTCGGGCCTTTATTCTTCTGAAGGCAGAAGCGAACATGTACTACCCAATATCGTAAACACTGTGCGTTTGATCAGCCAAATTGCATTGGTAGTTATTGGTGTTGCTACCTTAATTCTTTTCGTGTTCTGTTTGCTAGGCGGTTTCGATCCGCTTCGTGGTTTCTTGAACGCTTTGTGGATGGCGATATCAGGTTTCACGACTGCGGGTTTTTCACCTACGTCGCAATCAATCATGTACTACCATTCTTTTGCTTTTGAAGTAGTTTGTATGCTGCTTATGCTATTAGGCGCAGTGAACTTTGTTTTGTTTGTAAAGATGAAGCAAGGCGAAACAGTATCGTTTTTTAAGGATTACGAAATTCGTACTGCAGTAGTTTGGATGCTTATTGGCACCATAGTTTTTATGCTTTCGCTTTGTATTTCAGGCGGATTTTCCGACATTATGGCGTTGCTGCGTCGAGGCGTATTCATGGTGGTATCTGCTTCAACCACTACTGGTTTTCAAACAGTAACCAACAACCAAATGACTACGATTTTTTCATCAGGAGCGTTCTTGGTTGTGGCAATTTTGATGGCAGTCGGTGGTTCGAGCGGAAGTACTGCAGGTGGTATGAAGTTTTCGCGTTTGGGCTTAATAGCGAAGTCTATTGTCTCCACCATTAAAGAAACATTGTCACCAGGGACTGCACGAGTTTCGGTTCGTTATTTCCATCTTGGCAAGAAGGTGTTAACAACTGAAGTGGCAAAGGCGGCCTTGACTGTTTCGGCGTTATTCGTTTTTACGTATTTGCTGGGTGCTCTGGTTGGTATTGCTCACGGATATGATGCCCTCGATGCTATTTTTGAATCAATTTCAATGGCTTCAAATGGTGGTTTAAGTTCTGGCATTATTACGCACGGTATGCCTCCTCTGCTGGAGCTGATTTATATTCTTGAAATGTGGGCAGGTCGTTTAGAGTTCATTACTCTGATTGCTCTGATTGTTAAAGTTGTTGTGTCGGTAGGCGCTTTGGTGAAAAAGAAAATGGGGGATAAAGAATGATGAAGTCTCTCGTTTTTAAGATATCGATTGCGTTTTTCGTGTCGCTGTTGCTGGTCTTTTCGCTGGTCGTGGTTCCTTGTGAAATGTGGGCAGAAGAACAAGACCAAGCTACGCAGGATCAGGCAACGAACGCTGAGCAATCTGACAGTGATGCTTCTTTGAGTGACGATAATTCTGCGAATAACAAGGTATACGTTAATCAGCTTTCTGACAGTTCGTTTTTATATGAAACATCTATTGCTGATTTAGCTCAGGCTGATTCCTACTATGAAGGCCAGACTGTTTTGGTTAAGGGTGAAGTAGTAGGCGACAGAGTAAACGATGAATTCCGCGAAGAGAACTGCTGGATAACGCTACAGGATGACGCTGCTAATCCAAGTGTCATTGCGGTTTTTACGACCAAAGATCAATCGTCAGTTATTGACACTTATGGCAAATACGGAATGGTTGGAACACAGCTTCAGGTTCGCGGTACGTATCATTTGGAGTGTTCTGAACATCAAGGCATGTCGGATATTCACGCCGACGAAGTTTCTGCCGTCCAAGAAGGATATGAAACCGACCCAGCTCCGAATATGCGAATATTAGGTGTTGGTATTGTGGCTTGCGTTATTGGAGGCGCTTTAATGGTGGCGTTTTACATTAGGCGAGAAAGGATGCTGTAATCGTGGCGGAAGAATTCACCGAACGTCAAGAAGGAAGAGTAGTAAAGCTTGATAGAGGCTTTCCTCTTGTTCGGCTTGATTCTGGTGAAGAGGTTCGCTGCGAGCATGCTATTTCTTTAGTAAAGGGAAGCGAATATCGCGCTGTTATTGGGGACTTTGTTGTTGTTGCGCTACCTGAAGGACACGATAAGGGAATCATCGAAGAAACGCTTCCACGCACGTCGTCGTTTGTGCGAAAGGATCCCACTGAACGAGCGCTCCCCCAAACTCTCGCTGCTAATTTTGATTTAGTGCTTGTTGCTCAGCCAATAGAGGAAGTAAATGTGCGTCGCCTTGAGCGTGAGTTAGTGCTTGCGCATGAAACGGGTGTTCAGGTTGTGGTAGTGCTTACCAAGGCAGACTTAGCCGCTTCACGCGAAGAGGTGGAAGCAGTGCGTTCGCGTATCGACGGTTTTATTGGCGATGATATGGTTCTTGTGGTTTCAGAAAAAGATCCCCAAAGTGTAAAGGTACTGGCGGATTTAATTGCCGATGGAAACAAAATGGCAGTGTTGCTGGGTCGTTCTGGTGTAGGAAAATCCAGTTTGGTGAATATGCTGGTAGGTAAAGAAGTTCAAGATACTACACCTGTGCGCCAAGATGGAAAAGGGCGACACACCACTGTTTCACGTGAAATTATTGAGCTTCCAACCGGTGGCAGTGTAATAGATATGCCGGGCGTACGTGGCTTAGGGCTATGGGATGCCGATGAAGGTATTGGAGCAACGTTTTCCGATATTGAGCAGCTGGCAGAATCCTGTCGTTTCCGCGATTGTACTCATACTAATGAACCAGGGTGTGCAGTTAAGCAAGCGGTTGAAGAAGGAACCTTGTCCGCTGATAGGTTGGAATCATATATTCGCTTGCGTGAAGAAAGCCAGCAAGTAAAAGAGCGACGGGAAGAAGCGCAACGTATTCGCACCCGCCGAGGGCATCCCCGTCGCCGACGTTAGGGCGCGCCGGGTTCTTGATGGTTTGTCTGTCGTTTGGATGATGATGTATCGTCTGGCACTTGATGATCATGCCAAATAACCCCATTTGGCACAGTGAGCTCAAAACGATCTCAAATGCCCCCAAAATGCATTATTTGACAAGGAGGGGAAATCAGGAATTTATGCTGTGCCCCTGCCCCTGCCCCTGCTTAAAACTTTTGATTTAACATGGGGATTCTTCAGTGTTCGTAACGAGGGTTATCGTTGGGGTACAATGTGTCACGGAAAAGTACTCATGCCTTGCTTAGAATCCAAGGTTTATATCAATCGGTAAATGAACGTTGAGGGGATGCTATGAATCCTGCAGTAATAATTCCCGCATTTTACACCACACCTATGCGCGGACGCGGTAAGCCATCCAGCTTATATGATCATCCCACGCCAATTAATACAAAGGGGACACTCGAGCGCTGCCTTACTTCCTTGCAGAAAGTAAAGGGGCTTGGGCAGATTATTATTCCTGTGGCGGTAGAAGGCGGCGTAGAAAAAGAAGCTGCCGCAAAGGTGAAAGCTATCACTGATAAATTTCCTCAGATGCACATCCTGATTATTGCACAGGAAGAAGAAAGCATTATTCACCAACGCCTAGAGCAGCTTGGTTTTGGTGATCTGCGTAATTGTATTGGCCTGACAGGGTATTCTGCAATTCGTAATATCGGTTTAGTGGTTGCTCAGGTTCTAGGTTTTGATTCTGTCGTGTTCTTGGATGACGACGAAGTCATTGATGACGAAGAATTCCTTGAAAAAGCAATGTATGGTCTTGGGAAGCTCACTAAGAAGGGCATTCCTATTTTGGCTAAGTCGGGCTTCTATTTTAATGACGAAGGCGCCTACTACTCGAAAAGCCAAAATCGTTGGTATAACCATTTTTGGCAGCAGGGTAGAGCGTTCAATAACTGGATAACAAAAGCTATGGCGGGTCCTCGATTGTCTCGTTCGAACCACGTTTGTGGTGGCTGCTTGGCCTTGCATCGTGAAACCTATCGTCGTGTAAGCTTCGATCCATGGATCATGCGCGGCGAAGACATGGACTATCTGCTGAGCTTGCGTATGTATGGATCGGATATTTGGTTTGATAATCAGTGGTCGCTTACTCATTTGCCTCCAAAGGATCGCAATGAAGGTCATCGTTTCTACCGTGACATCTTCCGCTGGATTTATGAGTATTCGAAAATCGAATTTAGCCGTGCACAAATCGACTTGCTTCAAATCAAGCCTTCATCGTTGATGCCCTATCCTGGTCCATTTTTGGAGCCAGGCATTACCAAGCGCATTAAGCGTACAGCGTTCTTGCGATCACTTGTTCGTCCCGATAAAAAGGCCTATCGAGAAGGCGCTCATGCTGCCACTCGCGAAGCTACTGAATACGCACAAGTTAATTGTATGAAATATTTTGAGTTCCAATACACTTGGGGCGATATCATGATGCGTATGGAAAGTGACGCAGGTCTCCGTCAGGCTTTAGTTCATGCTGCTATGGCTCGTCAGGCTGGTGAAGACCTTGTTATTGCTGCGGCATCTTCCGTTGATATGAATCAAACAATGCAGGAAGAAAATGAGGTCGCAACGGTCAACCTTGATCCTGGTATGACCAGCGAAATTCATTTGAATTTGAGTGACGAAGAATAGCGTGGCACGGAGCTGATGGAAACATTTATCATAGCTGCAATTATTGGTTTGGTTATTGGTATTTTTTCGGGACTGTTGGGTATCGGTGGCGGTACCTTAATGGTCCCAATTTTTCGCCTTGGATTTGGCATGAGCGCAATTGCTTCAACGGCAACATCGCTTTTTACTATCATTCCTACTTCGCTGGTAGGATTTGTAACTCACATTAAGAATAAAACTTGCATTCCTCAGGTTGGTTTGTTGTGCGGCATAGGTGGTGCCTGCACCAGTCCTGTAGGGGTGTATCTTGCTTCCATTTCGCCTTCGTGGGCAGTTATGTTGGCTGCTGCTCTTATTATTGGATATTCGTCGGTATCCATGTTTCGCAAGGCAATTCGTATGCCGAAAATTCCTCCGCAAGGAAAATCGGCTGTCACAGGTAAGGATCGTGAAAAGGAAGCCGAAAAAGCAGCAGCTGCTGCTGAGGCAATGTCGAGCGTTGAGCCTGCTGTAGCTGGGGGCCCAGAGAACACTACTGCCGACAACCCAGCAAACGCTTCTGCAACAAATTCAAAACAATCGGTAGCGGAAACAGACGAAAAGCCAAATGCCTTTAAACTGAATCCTAAGAGAGTACTTACCTGTTTAGCCATTGGTTTGTGCGCTGGGCTGGCTTCAGGATATGTTGGTGTTGGCGGCGGATTTATTATGGTGCCTCTGTTTATTTCAGTTTTAGGCATCATGATGCGTCAAGCTTCAGGTACATCGTTGGTTTCGGTAACTATTCTTGCAATTCCTGCTGTTGTTGAGCAGGGATTATTGGGCAATATTGACTATGTTGCAGGTATTGCAATGGCTGTTGGTAGTATTCCGGGAGCAGTTATCGGTGCGAACCTAATTCGCAAAGTGCCTGAGCGCAAATTACGTTTCATTTTTGGTACATTTCTCTTGCTTTCGGCAGTGGTTTTGTTGCTTAATGAACTTTTACCGCTGTTTGCATAAAAAAGGAAACCGCTATGTTTCGTCATAATTTGTATATCTTTTTGGAGATTCTCTTCTTGTGCCTTGCTCTTATATGTGGCTGCATTTTGGGTTGGGCTATGTTTGGCGGCGAAAATAACTACACGGTGTTAGTTGCTTCGGGCGCATTATTTACTGTTTTTTTGCTTATTACTATTGCGCTGATGCTTGATCCTGATCGCATTCGTGCAAGTCAATCCGATTCGGTGCTCCATTTAGCAAGCGATACTTTGGCTGCTATGCAGGGCGGCTTTAATGAAGAAAGTGCACAGCGCGTATGTGAAGTATTACTTCCTGCTATTTCTGCTTCAGCTGTAGCAATTACCGACCGTGAAGTGGTTCTTGGTTATCATGGTGCAGGAGCAGAAGAGTTGGGCAAAGCGGGCACCAATATTCATACCGAAGGCACTAAGCGCACTATTCAGGATGGCCAAACGCGCGTATTTAAAACACAAGCAGAAGCGGGCTTTCCGGTTCATGTTCGCAATGTGCAAGCGGGTATCATTGTTCCTCTTAAAGTGGGCAAAACTATTCAAGGTACGTTGAAGTTCTACTACCCAAAGCCTTCACGCATTAATGAAACTCAAATTTCTATTGCTGAAGGTTTTGGTCAGTTGTTATCAACCCAAATTGCTGCAATGGAGCTAGAGGAGCAAAAGAAACTGGCTACCAGCATGGAACTTAAAGCTTTGCAAAGCCAGATTAATCCTCACTTCTTATTCAACATCATTAATACCATGGCTTCATTGGTTCGCACCGATCCAAACAAGGCTCGTGTAATGTTGCGTGAGTTTGCGGTGTTTTATCGTCAAACGCTTGAAAACAGTTCAGATCTTATTCCGCTGTCTCGTGAAATTGAACAAACGGTTCGCTATCTTTCTTTGGAACAGGCTCGTTTCGGAGAAGACAGACTGGCAGTTGAGGTGGATGTAGAAGACGATATTCGTGCCATGCTCGTTCCTGCTTTTATGGTGCAGCCTCTTGTTGAGAATTCCGTTAAGCATGCAATGCCGGCTGAGGGCAAACTTACTATCCGAATTGCTGGCGAAATGGATAATGATGATGTATATCTGCATGTTTCCGATGATGGCATTGGAATGAGTGAAGAAGCGGTACGTACTATTATGAATCCAAAATCTCAAACGGGACTAGGTATTGCGGTTAAAAACGTTAACGATCGTCTTCGTGGTTATTATGGCGAAGAAGCTTACATGAACATCGAAAGTGAACTAGGTAAGGGAACCGAAGTCACCCTGTTTCTGTATGATTGTGCGCACGTATAAATCTTCTGTACACGCGTATCTTTCGCGCGCACGCGTAAACTTTTGTGCGTGAACATTTTCTGCGCGTGCGTGTAAACCCTTCCCGCACGCTGCAACTTTCTGTACGCATGTAAAAATCTTCCATGTACGTGCAACTTTCTGTGCACGTGTAACCTTTGAGGGCGGGTGTTAGTCCTAGCCGCTTAAAGTGATTAACAAACCCTTTATTTATGTAACAAACCAGAGTTTAGATATCTTGTTTATAATCTTGATCCTTTACATGTGCTTATAGTAAAGAGATGGTCTATAATATCGACTGATTCTTAAAATTGAGACTAGGAGGCTATGTTGCTGAAGGCGATCATTGTTGACGACGAAGCACCTGCGCGTTCCGAATTGCGTTTTTTGTTGGGTGAACTTAATCAAACTGAAATTGTGGCAGAAGCCGCTAGCGTTCGCGAAGCTATTGAGAAGCTTAAAGAATATCCTTGCGACGTCATGTTTTTAGACATCAACATGCCTGAAGCTACTGGTATTCAGTTGGCAGAAGCTCTCCAGCATTTAAAGTATCCTCCTGCAGTAGTATTTGTTACCGCTTATAGCGAATTTGCTCTTGACGCATTCAAAGTGAACGCCATTGATTATTTAGTAAAGCCTGTTGAAACGGAGCGTTTGGCTCAGGCACTTGCTCGTGTTCGCGAACATGTTGTTTTGCATGCGAAAGCACAGAAGGCAGAACGCATTCCTGTAGAAAAGGGCGGAAAGAAGATTCTCATCAATATTGATGATATTCGTTATGTTATGGCTCGTGATGACTATGCCTATCTGCAAACTGGTACGGACCGCTTCTTCTCTACGGTAAGCCTGGCCCACCTAGAAAAGACCCTTGATGGTCATGGTTTCTTCCGTGTTCATCGTGGTTATTTGGTTAATCTTGCTTTGGTTAAGGAAGTTGAACCGCAGTCTGGTGGCACGCTGTTGCTCACGCTTGATGGCGTAGAAGAAAAGATCCCCGTTTCTCGCCGTCGTGTTTCTTCGCTGAAGAAGGCACTCGGTCTTTAAAGTGTCGGTTTATAACTAAAACATCAAGCTTTATACGATTAAACGTAAAAAGGGTGGCAACTTTTAAAAGTTGCCACCCTTACGTTTTGGCTATAAGCTCACTTCCCTTTAATTCACGTTTTATTCGAAAGACTATGCGAAAGCGTTACCAATGGCTCCTTCGATAGGGGTGAATACGCGAATTAAGGTGCGATTGTTATCGGAATTAGTATCGTCAATTACTTGGGTAAGTCCCACAAATGATGAACAGCTGCCTGAAGATACAAGTTGTTCCCCGTAGGTATCGGCGCCACTTACGATATCAATAGCAAAATAGCTTTTACTTGCGAAATGAACCCCGCTTAATGAGGTGGTTGATTTTACAATGAACCAATTTCCGCACCAACAAGGTGAAGTGATAGGAGTTCTACTAAAACGGAACCATGATAAGTTGTTGTAGTTGTTTTCTTGTACGGCAGAACGAGGTGTATAGGTTCCTAGGTTTGCAATACCTCCGCCGTAGTTATAAATACTGGTGAAGCCAAACGAAAAACCACTGGATCCATAACCTACAATATCGGGCGTCATGGATGATGGAAGCGTCATTTGATCAACGGCTTGTAATGAATCAGCTGATATCTTAGTGAGCTGATAATGTACTGAAGTTGAGTCAGCACGAGGGGTGATAACTACTCCATCGGTTGCTGCGGTGAGACGTGTCGCAAATGAGCGCTTTGATGAATAAACAGTTTGCACATCGGTAGATCCAAACGAAACCGCCTTGAGTACTGCTGGCTCGTTGGAAGCTTCGCCTGATGAATTAGGGCTCATTTGCCAAAAAGCGGTGTTGCTAATAGCCGCCAATGAAGGCATAAGCCAGTTGTTATCGCCTTCGTCTACCTGTTGAATATTTACTGCGCTTCCGTTGCTTAATGCCGCAGTGTATATGCGCCAACGTGACTGGTAAGGGTTTGATTCGGTCCAAATCAAACCGTTTTCGCTGCAGCGTACATCAAGAATTTCGAAACCTTCACTGGCTCCTTGTGCAGCATCTAGGACTGATGTTGTATTGCCGCTTGAAAGATAGAGCAAGCTTACCGTATTGAGGGGGCTTGCTGTTTCGGTAGGAATTAAACACGCTGCCACGCTATTGTTGTCTGCCCAAACGAGGGTTCCGTAGGGCAAGTTGTAGGATCCCGTTAGTTGAACATAGTCAGTGTAATTTTCTATAAGGGTATAGTCACCTTGCTGCTCAACGGCGTTTTCGGGTACGTCGATATAGGACACTTGGTCGGTTGAATTATTGTCAAATGCGCTTGAAGCTAAAGAAATGCCTCCGCCAATTGCCGCAATGCCACCTACTGCTGCAGCGCCAATAAGCAAGTTTCTGCGGGTAAGTAAAACCTCAGGAGTAATCTTTGAAGGCGTAGAACCTCCTACGTTGAGGGGGTTGGGTTGATACCCTGTTGCAGAAGGCTTTGACTTTTTAGGTTGAGGAGAAAAGCCCACTGAAGGCCCTGACGTTGAGAAGCCTCCTTTAACCACGTTTGGCCTGCTGGTTGAACGCGCAGTGCGCGATCTTGGCGTACGGCTTCTGTGAGAATTTCGTGGTGGATGGGGTGTTTTTCCTGGTATGTGTTGCCTGCGATTTGTTGGCACAATAACTCCTGGTCAAAGGTATAATTATAAAAACAGTAATACTATTGGCTTAAAGCTACATTGTGACAGTTGGGTTTCGTTTCGGGTAGTCAAAAGACCAATTGTTACAATAATTGCAAAATGAATATTACTTATAGGGGTGCATAGTAGATACTCTATGTCTTTGTATACTATTGAATAAATTATGCGCCAGATACGCTATTTGCGTCTAACATCAAGACAAGAACGTAAAAAATGCGTAGCATGGAAATAGTGTGTGGTGCCTAACGGGAGGTACGGTATGACTTCTACTAATGAAAATACTCGTCGCATTTTGCTTGTGGAAGACGAAAAGGCAATTCGCGATGCAGTAGCAGCTTATTTGGAGCGCGAAAACTATTGGGTTACTGCGGTAGGGGATGGTCAAGAAGCGCTTGACGAATTTGGGAAACACCACTTTGATTTGGTGATTCTTGACCTTATGCTCCCCCATGTTCCAGGTGAACGTGTATGCCGCGTGATTCGTGATAGTTCTAGTACGCCTATTATTATGCTTACCGCAAAAGGTGAAGTGGAAGATCGTATTATCGGCTTGGAACTTGGTGCGGATGATTATTTGATCAAGCCATTTAGTCCACGTGAGTTGGTTGCGCGTGTTCGTGCTCTTCTTCGCCGTGTCCATTCCGACGTTGAGCCTCAGCGTGAGGTAATGGAATTTGGTGAACTGACTATTGATATTTCTGGTCATAAGGTTTTGGTTAACGGTGAAGAGGTTGACCTTACTGCTAGCGAATTCAAGCTGCTTACCACTTTGTGCCGTTATCCAGGGCGTGTATATTCACGTATGGAATTAGTTGAAAAGGTTTTGGGCTACGATTTTGAAGGATATGAGCGTACTATTGATTCGCATGTAAAGAACTTACGCGCAAAGATTGGTGACAATCCTCGTAATCCTAAGTGGCTTCATACTGTTCATGGCGTAGGTTATCGTTTTGAAGATCCAACCAAACCAAACTAATCTTATCTGAGCTATGTGTCGCAATGACAGATGTTATACGCCGTAAATGCGATACAGTACCACATAGGTAGTACGTAGAATAAAAGCGTCCTGCTTTGCAGGGCGCTTTGTTGATAAGGAGCATAGTGTGGCTGCTCACAATAATTCGTTTCGTAGTGCTTCAAAGCAAGAATCATCTGAACTGCCTGATCGGCAAGAAAAAAAAGGATTCACTATATCGTTTACCAAGCGCGTAATGCTGGTAGCTATAGCGGTTTCTTTAATTACAATTATTTCCACTATCGTGGTACTTTCCGCTGTTTGGAATCAACACTTCCAATCCTACACGCGTGAAAATGTTCAGCGAGTTGCTGACGCAACAGCTGTTGCTATTGCTGATGGCTATGAGCAAGCGCATGGTGACTGGTATGGTGGTGCGCTATCGGCTGCTTCTTCAGCATCTTCTTTGTATGATTCGGTGTATTTGCAGGTGCGTACGGCGGACGGAACTATCGTGTACGATGACCGTTCCGATGAAGTACTGGGTTCTGTAAATGTGAAAGAAGATGGTTCGAATGTGGCAACTGCTCCCATTATGGTTAATGGAGAAAAAGTTGGTACTGTTTTAGTTCGCGTGCCAGGTTCGGAAACACTCCTCACTAAATTCGACGAAGATTTTCGTGATAAATCCTATAGTGCCATGATATTTGCGGCAGTTATCGCTTTGATTATTGCCATGATTGTTGGGGCAATTTTCTCGCGGGCTATTGTGACACCTATTAAGAAAATTACCAATGCTGCTAAGGCGCTTAAGGAAGGTGATTATTCAGCGCGAACAGGGTTGAGCGGTTCAGACGAAATTGCTCGACTAGGCAACATGTTTGACCTTATGGCGGATTCTGTTGAGGCAAACCGAAAATTAGAACGGCGTTTGGTAACTGACGTTGCTCATGAGTTGCGCACGCCCTTAATGGCTATTCAGTCTACGGTGGAAGCAATGATCGATGGGGTGTTTGAACCTGATGAAGAACGTCTTGAGACTCTTAATTCTGAAGTACAGCGCTTGTCTCGCCTGGTTGATGCCTTGCTTAAGTTGTCGCGTTTGGAAAGCAGAACGAAGCCCATTGAAAGAAAAAAGGTTGATTTAACTGAAATGCTTTCAGCGGTTGTCCAGACCCATCAAGCCTATATTCATGATGCGGGGCTTAGCTTGGAATTTGAGTATGATCCCCATGTGTATGTGTTTGGCGATGCTGACTTGCTGCGCCAGGCAACTGCGAATTTGATTTCGAATGCAGTACGTTACACTCCCGAAGGAGGAACCATTACCGTAAAGGCACATAAGGGCGATTTGATGGGGCAAATCGTGGTGCAGGATACTGGTATCGGTTTAACTCCCGAAGAAGTAAAGATGGTATTCCAGCGTTTTTGGCGTGCTGATTCGGGACGTGCGCGGGCAACAGGCGGTCTGGGAATCGGCCTTTCGGTTGTAAAAGAAATCGTTGATCAACATAACGGTTGGGTACGCGTTGAAGGCCATCCTAACGAAGGTGCTTGCTTCACCATATATATTCCGTTGTATTCAGAAAATTCCCGTAAGCGCAATACGAAAAGAAACAACAAGTAAGGGATGTTCAAGTTTTTTTGCAGCTAGGGTGAATATGTTTCATAATAGGAACTTGCGTATGTTCACTTTTAGAAAGGACCATCATGTCTGGAATCGACATCAAACCTGATGCACAAGGTAAGGTGCGCGACCTGTACGACCTAGGAGATAAGCTTCTCTTGGTGGCGTCCGATCGTATTTCTGCTTTTGACTATATTTTGGAAGACGAAATTCCTTATAAAGGCCAAGTATTAACCCAGCTTTCTTGTTTTTGGTTTGACTTGCTCTCTGATGTGGTAGACAACCATCTTATTTCTGCTGATGTAGCCGATCTACCTGAGCAGTTTAAGCCTTATTCAGATTATTTGGCAGGTCGTTTTATGCTGGTTAAAAAAGCCAATATGTTTCCTGTCGAATGCATTGTTCGCGGCTATTTAACTGGTTCTGGTTTGAAAGACTATCAGGCAACGGGTTCAGTTTGCGGTATTAAATTGCCTGAAGGATTGGTAAATTCTTCGAAATTGCCTGAAGCAATTTTCACTCCTTCAACTAAAGCTGAAATTGGCGATCATGATGAAAATATTAGTTTTGAACGCTGCGAGGAAATTATTGGTGCAGAAAATGCTGCAGCAATTCGTGATTTAACGTTGGCAGTATATAATCGCGCAGCAGATCATGCGCGTGAACGTGGCATTATTATTGCTGATACCAAATTCGAATTTGGCGTTGTTGATGGCAAGATTATCTTAGGCGATGAAGTTTTAACGCCTGACTCCTCTCGTTTCTGGGCAGCAGATACCTACAAGGTAGGAGAAGAGCAGCCAAGTTTTGACAAGCAATTTGTTCGCAATTGGTTGAATGCTAATTGGGATCGCACGGGTAACCCACCTCGCCTCCCTGAAGATATTATTAAGAAGACCAGCGAAAAGTATATTCAGGCATACGAAAAAATTACTGGTAAGGCGTTTGTCGCTCAGTAGGAATAGTATTCTTGCACAGTGACTAGCAAGGAGTTTAACGGATGAGTCAAAGAAACCCCATGAATGAGCGCTATACAGGCGATCATAAAGGAGGATCTACACGCAAAAGTGCTGCTTCTGCAAAACCTGTTACTAAAGCAGCTTCTTCAGTGCGTATGGCATCGGACAAACCTGAGAAGAAGGGTTTGTTTGCAAAACGCACTCCGGAAGAAAAGCAAGAACATAAACAGGAGCGCAAGCAGGAAACCAAAGAGAGTAAGGAAGAGCGTAAAACGGGTCGTGCTCGCTTGCGTGCAATTCAGCGTTATGTGCCTGACACTCCTCAGTTCAAGGCATTGAATCGTAAGCGCATTATTTTCTCTGCTATTGGTCTTTGCGGCATGGTAATTGCAATTATTTTGTCACTCATTATTCCAACTATGCAGATGATTCCGCTAACGGTTATGATCGTATCGTGGGTTTTTTTCTTTATCAGTATTCGCATCGACTCCAAGCAATTGCGTCCTATGCGACAGGAGGCCTATGAGCGTGAAGAGCGCAAGATGATGAAGAAAGCCAAGAAGTAATAATAATTATGTGGTTGGCAATAATAGGGTGTTTTCTATAGCGAAATGAAGTAGTTTAACGGCGTTTGCATTATGCAAGCGCCGTTTGTGGTCTCAACGCTTAATTTACGTACGTCATCTGTGATAGGCGTGCTTATATAGAAAGGATTACTCATGAGGTTAGTTTCTTGGAATGTAAACGGGCTTCGTGCTGTGGTTAAAAAAGGCTTTATGGACGCATTTAACGAATTGAATGCTGATGTATTTGCTATTCAAGAAACCAAACTTCAGGAAGGTCAAATTGAAATGGACCTACCTGGCTATCATGAATATTGGAGCTATGCCGAACGAAAAGGCTATTCAGGTACTGCGGTATTTTGCAAAGAAGAACCCCTGCAGGTGCTTCATGAAGTGGGTGTGCCGGAGTTGGACACTGAAGGCCGTGTAGTAATTTGCGAATTTGAAAAGTATTGGTTCGTTAATGTGTACACGCCTAATGCTCAGTCGGAACTGGCGCGACTCGATCATCGTATGATGTGGGATGATACGTTTCGTGATATGTGTAAAGGGCTCGAAGAAGGAACTCTTCCAAACGGCAATTCATGCGCAGCAAAACCTGTTGTTATGTGCGGCGATTTTAATGTAGCGCATCAAGAAATTGACTTGAAAAATCCACGCACCAATCGTGGTAATCCAGGCTTTTCTGATGAAGAGCGAGAAAAATTCACCAAGCTTTTAGACGCTGGTTTTGTTGATACTTTTCGTGCGCTTCATCCAGCTACCGAAGGAGCTTATTCGTGGTGGAGCTACCGTTTTAATGCGCGCGCTAATAACGCGGGATGGCGTATTGATTACTTTTTGGTAAGTGAGGCATTGCGTGACAAAGTCCAAATGGCAAATATTTATTCAGAAATTTTTGGATCTGACCACTGTCCTGTGTCATTGGAGCTTGATATATAAGTACGTTGTTGTAAATGGTCTTAGCTATTACAGTAAAAGGTGTACTACAATACATTGGTTACAAAGGTGCTTCTAAGGAATTGTGAATACAGCCTAGAGTGCATGAGTTTTCTGTATGGGAACGTAGTAGAAGGTATTACATGTCTGAAAAAACTGTATCGTGTCCTACTCCAGATCCTTTGGAGGGATCTATGGACTTAGATAAAATTGAAGAGGGAGTTCGCTTAATCCTGGAAGGTATTGGTGAAGATCCCAACCGTGAAGGCCTGTTAAAAACCCCTTCGCGCGTTGCACGTATGTATAAAGAAGTGTTTGCTGGTTTGTATGAAGATCCAGCAGTGCACTTTGAAACCACCTTCGATGAACATCATGAAGAATTGGTAATCGTGCACGATATCCCGTTCTATTCCATGTGCGAACATCATTTGGTTCCGTTTTTCGGCAAGGCACATGTTGCGTATATTCCCGCGAAAAGTGGCCGCATTTGTGGCATTTCAAAGTTGGCTCGCTTGGTGGATGCCTATGCTCGTCGCCCACAGGTGCAAGAACGTCTTACATCTCAGGTGGCTGACACCTTGATGGAGCAGCTTAATCCGCAAGGCGTAATTGTAATTATGGAAGCCGAACATTTATGCATGAGTATGCGCGGCGTAAAAAAACCAGGTTCGAAAACCACCACCAGTGCTGTGCGTGGTATATTCAAAAGCAGTGCAAGCGCGGCAACGCGCGCTGAGGCGCTATCGTTATTAATGGGTCACTAAGTTACCCAAACCGAAAGGATGTTTCCATGCGTTGTGTAATTTCAGTTCTGGGTAAAGACCGCAGCGGTATTGTTGCAGCTATTTCTGGCGTATTGGCAGAAAAAGGCGGCAATATAGCTGATATTAGCCAAACTATTCTTGATGATATTTTCAGTATGACCATGTTGGTTAATCTTGATTCAGAAATCGCAGGGTTTAATGAAGTCCAGGAAGCATTAACTGCTGTTGGAGAAAAACTGGGCGTTCAAGTAATTATTCAACGTGAGGAAGTATTTCAAGCAATGTATTCAATCTAGGAGGAGTTATGAATCCGCTAGAAAGCGAAGAAACAGCACCTAGCACCACTCAAACTGCTCAAGATTTATCAGAAGAATCGCTTCGCAAGCAGGGGCAGCCTTGCCCAAACGCTGGCGAAGCGTTTTCTGCATTTGCGGACACAATTGCTGCGTTGCGCGCCCCCGATGGATGTCCTTGGGATCGTGAACAAACGCACGATTCTATTGCACACAACATGATTGAAGAAGCCTATGAGGCAGTTGACGCAATAGAACAGCATGATATTGCTCATCTGCGAGAAGAGTTGGGCGATGTTTTGTTACAGGTAGTGCTGCAAAGTCAAATTGCTGCTGACGCGGGTGAATTTGACGTGGCAGATGTGTGCAATGACGTAAATGAAAAAATGATTCGTCGTCATCCCCACGTATTTGGCAATGTGGATGCTTCAACTTCAGGCGAAGTGCTAGACATTTGGGATAATGTCAAACTGTCCGAGCGTAATGTATCAGAAGAATCTGCGGATGCAAGGCCTGAGGGGTTGCTTGATAGCGTACCCGTGAGTTTTCCTGCTCTTATGCAAGCAAGCAAAATATCACGTAAGGCGGTGTCTGCTGGTTTTGAGTGGGACACGGTTGATGATGTATGGGATAAGGTTGAAGAAGAAATAGCAGAATTCAAGCAGGCCTGTAAGGAACAGGATGCTCATGCTATGGAACTTGAATTTGGCGATGTGCTATTCACGCTTGTTAATGTGGCACGCAAGGTAAAGGTTGATCCCGAAAATGCATTGCGGGCAACCTGTAGGAAATTCCGTGATCGCTGGGCTTTTATGGAGGGTGCTGCATGGGCGCAGGGCAAACATATTGAGGATTTGTCCATGGATGAGCTTCAGGAATTATGGGACCAGGCAAAAGCACAGGCTCGTAATGCAGTGAATACTGCCGCGGAAGAAGAGGCAGCTGTATCGGCGGCAAGCCAAGGTGCGAATGCCCCATCTGTAATAGCTAACGAATCCATTGCGACAACTCAGCAAGGTGAAACCAACCATGACTAAAATTTATTCTCATAGCGTTCGCCTTGAAGGTGCTGACGTATCTAATGCTGGTGGGATAGGGACTTCTATTTATTTAGCTGATGGTGCTGAAATAGCCGGTACTTCTGATGCCCCCACTACCTTCAAGCTTGATATTGTTGACGCTTTTTGTGTTCTACAAAAAGGATTTACTGACCAGTTCGTATACTACGACAAAGAACGGCTCAATCGCTATATGGGGCTGGGGCGTTGCGTTGCAATTCGGTCGTTGGAAGGCGCCGATATTGTTTTGCAAGGTGATCCTGACTGTCAGCCAGTTTTCTTTTCGTTTAACCGCTTTGATGAGTCAAATCCGAATTCACCCGATGCTATGATGGCGTCATTTCCTAAGGTTCACCTTATGGTTCCTGAGGTGGTTCTAATTGAAAATGAAGCAGGTACCTTTTTGCAGGTAAACAGCTTGGGTCCTGTGTATGAAGGCAGAATCGATCGCTTTGTTCGTCATGTACGCGAAGCTAGGCCGCGCACACATAGAAGCATGGCGTATGCCTTAGAGCGCGATTCGTTTGATGACTGGCAAAAGGTTATGAATATTGGCCTTAGCCGAATTCGAAGCCATCGCATTGATAAGTTGGTTCCATCGCGTCGTGTTTATCTGAAAACTGAAGAGCCATTTTCTTCGAAGGATGTACTTGTAAATTTAATTGATGGTGATGCGCGCGGTTGCGTGTTTATGTATCGCTATGGTGATGTGTTTTTCTGTGGCTGTACACCCGAACTCCTTGTTCGGAAGCAGGGAACATCGGTAGAAAGTATGTGTTTGGCAGGAACCACTTCGTGTGGTGCGAATGAAGAAGAGCGCACCAAGCGCGCAAACGATCTTTTGCATGATGATAAAAATAGGCGTGAACATGAATTTGTTGTGCAATTTATGCGTGGGGTATTCGGTCGTAACTGTTATAACGTAGATATTCCACGTGAGCCATCTATTAAAGTGCTGCGGCATGTGCAGCATCTCTGCACGCCCGTTTCGGCTCAGGTTATGGAAGGTCGCAGCTTGCTTTCTCTAGCAAGTCAGCTGCATCCAACACCGGCGCTTTCGGGAACACCGGTTGGTGAAGCTATGATGACCTTGCGCGAAGCAGAATCGTACAACCGAGGTTTCTTCGGTGGAGCTGTTGGTTATGTTGATGGCTCAGGTAATGGTGAGTTTTCAGTAGCTATTCGCTCGGGTGTATTCGATGGTGAAGCGGGATGGCTCTATGCTGGATGCGGTATCGTTGAAGGCAGCGATGCTCGTGAAGAATTTGATGAAATAGATTTGAAACTGCAAACAATCCTTAGTGCATTTACGGCTCCTGAATAGGGCGCAGATGTATGTGGGGGAAGGCGGTAGGTATCTTGAATATATCCGAAGAATTAGGCCTGTATGTTGGTTCCTTCTTTGATGAATTGATTCGTGCAGGCGTACGAGATGTTGTGGTTAGTCCTGGCTCTCGTTCAACTCCATTAGCTATGGTGGCGTTTGAGGCACATGCGCGCCTTGGTGCAACGTTTAACTTGTATCTTGATATTGATGAGCGTGGTGCGGGATTTTTTGCGCTGGGTCTTGCTAAGGCAAGCGGGCGCGCTGTAGCACTAATTTGTACTTCAGGTACGGCAGTGGCAAATTATTATCCTGCCGTAATGGAAGCAGAATCATCTCGTGTTCCACTTATTGTTCTTACAGGGGATAGGCCAGCGCGTCTTCAAAAGCTAGGTGCACCGCAAACGTGTGATCAAGATAAAGCATATTCGGATCATGTCCGCCGCTTTTTCGATATGGCTCCTGCTTCATCAGACGAGCAATCAATTGCTTATGTGCGTCAAATTGCGCGCGAGATTGTTGTATGCGCCGCACCCTTTACTCATAGGGCAGCACCTGTACATGCAAATTTTCCTTTTGATGAGCCTCTTGTGCCAAATATTTCTCAGGAACAGTTGTTTTCTTACGGACGTATTGAAGGCCACGATGTGTTGCCAAGTTTAATTCGCCCCGATAGAAATTTGACAGTGAAAGATGCCGAAAAGCTGGCGGATTACCTTGATTGTCATACGGTTATTGTACTTGCGGGCGAAGGTACTTTTTCTGCCGAAGCGGTGCATGATCAAGCACGAAGAGACCGCGAGGTGCAAGCGCTTCTTGCTTTTAGTGAACGCTTTGATGCGCCCCTTTTGGCTGATCCGCTTTCGCAACTGCGTTCATACGGACATCCTGCGATAATATGTGGATATGATCGCATTCTGGCAAGTGACGAAACACCCGATGTTGATGTGGTTGTTCGTTTTGGGAGATATCCTGTTTCAAAGCGTGTGGCACAAGTCATAGAGATGTATCGTCCCGTGCAAATTGTGGTGGACGTTCAAGAATCGCGTGACTTTAATTCGCAAACCACAACGTTTATTGCAGCTGATCCACTTGATTTTGTGGCGGCAATGTTAGAAGTGGTTTCGTATAACTTCGAAGAAATACCCGATGAATCTCAGCATTTGCCCGTAAACATTCAAAAATGGGGCATGCTTGATAGGCAACGCACGGAACATTTGCTTGCTTCTGGACTGTATGAAGATGATTCTTTTGAAGGATCTTACGTAGCGGCTTTGCTTGATGAAATACCTTCTGAGTCATTGTTGTTTAGTGCTAATAGTATGGCTATTCGCGCTGTTGATGCGTATTATTTCACACGCGGCAAGCGCATGGTGGTGTTGGCAAATCGCGGGCTGAATGGCATTGACGGTACGGTTTCTAGCGCGCTAGGCGCTGCTCAGGAATACAAACAAACCGTACTTCTTACGGGCGATTTAACATTGCTTCATGATTTGAATGCTCTTGCTTTGCAAGGTGAAATGATACTGCGTGAAAAAGATGGATCGCATAGACCAAGCATCTTGATTGTGCTGCTCAATAATCAAGGTGGCGCTATTTTTGACATGCTACCCCAACAATCGGATGCCCCTTACTTTGAGCGCTTATTCCTAACCCCTCAGCAGGTTGATTTCTGTCAAGCGGCGCAAGCGTTTGGCGTGAACGCAATGCGCGTGCAATCGGTTGAGGAATTTCGCAGTGCTGTACAGAATGTTTGGGGCGTTCCTGGCATTTCCCTGATAGAAATACCGTGTCCTTTGTGTGGTGTTAAGGAGCGCTACGGAAAGTATTAAAGCCACAGTGTGCGCTTTGAGTTGAAAAGACTATGAGGGGAATTGTATGGGCGCTGACAAAGCAAATAGAGATGATATTTGCTACGAGGTTTCGCATTCGGATACTTTTACGTATGAAAGTTCCACCTATCATTACCAACGATGGGGCAAGGTTGAAAACCCGCCCCTTCTGTTATTGCACGGCTTTATGCAATCGTGCAGTAGTTGGTATGCGGTAGCGGATACGCTCAAAGCAAAGTACTGTGTGTATGCGCTTGATTTTATTGGTCATGGGCAATCAGAAAAGTCATCCAATCCAGCGCGCTATACCTATGAAGATATGGCACAGTCGGTAGACTATTTCATTCGGAACATTTGTATTCCTACTTGGTGTGATGCTAACGAAAGCACGCAAACACTCCTTCAGCCTCTTGTTCATGTGATTGGCTATTCCATGGGCGGGCGTATTGCCTTGCAACTTTTGAAAACAAGTTCCGATGTTTTAGCTTCTTTGATTTTGGAAAGTTGCAATGTGGGTTGCGCCACTGAAAAGGATCGCCAAGAAGCGGCACAACGTAATCAGTCGTGGATTGATAGACTTCAAACCGATGACATGGAAGCGTTTGTGAATTACTGGGAAACACTCCCTCTGTTCGATACCCAGCGTGAGCTTGGGTGGAATAAGCGTTTGCATGCTTCGCGTGCTGCGAACGATGCACCCTGTATGGTGCGTTGTTTGGCGGGCTCAGGAAAACAAGCTATGCCCTTGTCTGGCGATACCCTTGAAGTAGTAAGACAAGTTACAAGGGGCGTGCAGAATACAAAATCTGCTCTTCCTATTCTGTATATATACGGCGCCAAAGATGTAAAAAATTGCGCGGTGGCTCAGCAATTAGAAAGCGTTGGGGCATCAGTTTCTGTAATTAATGCGGGACATAATGTGCACTTAGAGGCTCCAATGCTATATCTTGAAGAGGTACAGAAATTTTTAGCCCATCGTTAGGAGGGCTCTGTATGCAGCCAATTTTAGAAAGGAAGCTGTATGAGTAAGTTCCCTTGGGTAAAGGGCAAAGAATACGACGAAATTATTTACGAAACGTATGACGGTATTGCCAAAATCACCATTAATAGGCCTGAATGCCGTAATGCCTTTACCCCTAAAACCAACATCGAAATGTACGATGCGTTTTCTATTGCGCGTGACGATGCTTCTATTGGAGTAATTATTCTTACCGGCGCAAACCATGATGGTCGTCCAGAGGATCAAGCGTTCTGTTCTGGTGGAGATCAGAAGAAGCGCGGTAACGGCGGCTATGTTGGCGAAGACAATATTCCCCGCCTGAATGTTCTTGATTTGCAGCGTCTTATTCGCGTAGTTCCCAAGCCCGTTATTGCTATGGTGAATGGATATGCCATTGGTGGCGGCAATGTATTGAACTACCTGTGTGATCTTTCGATTGCTGCCGAAACAGCGAAATTTGGCCAAACAGGTCCTCGTGTTGGCAGCTTTGACGGTGGCTATGGTGCTTCGTATTTAGCGGCAATGGTTGGCCAGAAGAAGGCGCGTGAAGTTTGGTATTTGTGCCGCCAATATACTGCTGCTGAAGCACTGGAAATGGGCATGATCAATAAAGTAGTTCCTTTTGATCAGCTTGAAGAAGAATGCGTTTCTTGGGCACGTGAGATGCTGGCACTTTCACCTACGGCACTACGCTTCTTGAAGGCATCGTTTAATGCGGCGACCGATGGTTATGCCGGCATTCAGCAACTTGCGGGCGATGCAACTCTTTTGTACTACACGACCGATGAAGCTAAGGAAGGCCGCGACGCGTTTAAGGAAAAGCGTCAGCCTGATTTCCAGCAGTTCCCTAAGTTTCCGTGATAGGTCATCCATTTTAGGAAGTGAATTACCATGATTGAGCATCTAACCGAAGCAGCAAAACGCAAACCAGATGTCCTGTTTTTTTGCGTTCAGCGGGATACATATTCGGTTGAATATTCTTTCCGTCGGGCCAGTATTGCCGTTGCTGCTCTTGCTCGTGAATTGGAACGTCATGGAATGAAGGCGGGCGGCACGTTTGCGTGCAATATGTACAACGGAGCAGAATTAGTTTTGCTTTCGTTGGCGGCAGCGTATGGGGGCTACACACTTGCTTTGCTAAACCCCCGTCTTTCTGCGGAAGAGCGCCAAATTCGCTTGGTTGAACTTGAAAATGCTACGGGCGAATGTGGCATGGACGTGCTTACCAACGAAACAGTAAACCGCCTTCTTATTGACGCAACGGGCTTCGATGCCGCTTCGTTTTCGACGCTACCCAATGATGCTTCAGTGCTTACACGCCTTCAAGTTGAATTGGAAACGTTTGCACAAAATAAGCTTGAAGCGTTTGACGCAAATGCATCGGGCTTGGTTATATTCACTTCCGGTTCTTCTGGCACGCCAAAAGCAGCATTTCTTCCTTGGAATTGTTTGATGTCATCTGCCGCGGCAGCTAATGATGTTTTGGCGCTTGAAGGTAAGGGCGTTTGGCAAATGGTGCTGCCCATGTGTCATGTAGGTGGGTTCCAAATTTTGGTGCGTTCACTTTTGAATATGAGCGCTTTCATTGTGTATGAGCGATACCAGCCAAAGCGCATCCTAAATGACATATTAAGTTTCCGCGTTACCCATATTTCAGTTGTGGATAAAATTCTGGCGGATTTGCTTGATCATGATCACGACAAGGTTATTACCCAGTATTCCTGCATTCTTTTGGGCGGGGCGGAGCTGAATAAAAAAACAATAAAGGCAGCGTTGCGTGCTAAGGCTAAGGTATACGCCAGTTATGGCATGACGGAAACTGCCAGCCTTATTGCAGCAGCTCCTGTTACACGCAATTTTGATGGTGGTTTAGAGGTTCTGCCTGGTTATGATGTGCGCATTATGCGACCTGATGAAGATGGCATTGGTCAGCTTCATGTTGCTGGTCCTGGTATTTTTGAGGGCTATCTTAATGCGCGCAAGGCATCAAGTGCGGATGGCTATTTTGTAACGGGTGATAGAGCATCGGTTGACCGTTATGGGCTTCTTCGTGTTTACGCGCGCACAGAAGATCTGATTATTTCTGGTGGGGAAAATATCTATCCTGCTGAAATTCGCGATGTGCTACTTTCCATTCCGGGAGTAAAAGATGCTTACGTGTTTGGTACAGCCGATGAGACGTGGGGTTATAGACCGGTTGCATTTGTTGAGGCTGATTATTCTACAGAAGCAATTGCTCGTGATCACGAATCACTAGGGCTAACCGAAGAAGAAACAGGTATTCATGCGGCAAGTTGTCCGCAGGAATTTGCCCATATGATCCATGATTACCTGGATGATCATATGTCTAAACTACACCATCCAAAGCACATTTTGGTGTTGGATGAATTCCCGCTCACGGTTGCAGGTAAGGTTGACAGGCAGGCACTTAAACAGCGCTACGATAAGCGCATAGACATTAAGCAGATTACGCTTTATCGCATAAAGCAGCCCTTTGTTCATCCTGTTAAAACGCCAAAAACTACCATTACTGATCGCGAATCGTTTTTCGTTGAAGTTGAAGACTGGGCGGGAAGAATTGGTATAGGTGAGTGCGTTTCATTCAAGACTAATTGGTATTTGCCAGAAACTATCGAAGAAGATTTTCGTATAGTGCGTGATTCTATTGCGCCGATTGTGCTGGGCGAGCGCTATCTTCATCCATCACAGGCATCAAAATCGTTTGCAACATTCCCTGAATTAGCAAAATATCCTATGGCGAAAGCGGCAGTAGAGCCTGCCATTTGGGATTTGTACGGCAAGATTGTTGGCAAGCCTTTGTCGAAATTGATTGGTGGTTCCAATCAAGAAAAAATTCTTGGCGGCGTAGTTATTGGCTTGGGTACTCCGAATGAAGTGTGCGACCAAGTTGATAAGGCGGTTGAAGCGGGATATACGCGCGTTAAGCTGAAGGTGAATCCTGAAACAGTATTGGGCTGTGTTGTAGCGGTCCGTGAAAAGCATCCCGATGTAATTATTATGCTGGATGCGAACCAGTCTTTCGATGAAACTAATTTGGATACCCTGTGCAAGTTGGACGAATACAACATAGCTTGCATTGAAGAGCCCTATAACCCAAAGTATGTACCGCGCAGTGGGGATACCAATTTATTCGCGCGTTTGTCTGAACTGCAGGAGCACATTAAAACACCTGTGTGCTTGGATGAATCGGTCGTAACCGCACAGGACATGGAAGAGGCTATGGATTTCGATAATTTGAAGTGCTATGCACTTAAGATTTCGAAGTTTGGTGGCATTCAGCCAACGCTTGATTTCTACCATTGGTTGCGTGATCAAGGAAAGTTGTCTTGGATGGGTGGTATGTTCGATACGGGCGTTTCCAAACGTATGCATGCAGCGTTTGCAACACTGCCAGGAATGGACTTGCCAGCAGATGTTTCGGATTTCTCAGAGTATTTTCAGCACGATACTACAATTCCACCTTTGGTGTTAAGCAATGGTGAATTGGTGTTAAACAATCCCGATCATCCTGCGGGACTGGGTTGTGTACTTGATAAAACATACCTGCAATCGGTTTTGATTGACGAGGTAACTATCGCAAAAGAATAGTAGGGTAAGTATTGCGCAAACTAGCAAGTGCACATAATTACATTTGCTCGTTTGCGCCGTTTCATGTAGCCAAAAGTAAGCTGAACAATTTGGCTATTTTTGTTCTATGTCATGCAAATTTGTAAAATAATATTTTAACTTTGCTAAAAAAACAGCCTGCATTCTCGTATTATTACAGGTATCTTCTGCTAACTCGGACTATATACGAAGGACGAAACAGTGATTGAGTTTGGTGCTTTTCTAACGGCGCTTACAGGTAGCCCTGTTTTGGTGGTAGTTTTGTTACTAACGCTTGGTGCAACGGTGGTCAATGGTGCAACGGATGCGCCAAATGCTATTGCGACAGTTGTTGGTACGCGCAGTATGTCGCCTGGTGCAGCTATTATCATGGCGGCAATTTGCAACTTTATTGGTCTTTTGGCGGTAACCACTATTGGTGCTGCGGTAGCCAAAACAATATTTACTATGGCTAATTTTGGAGGAAATAATGAAGCGGCGTTGCTTGCGTTAGCGGCAGCGATGGTCGCTGTTATAGCTTGGGGTGTTATCACTTGGATTTTTGGCATCCCTACTTCACAAAGCCATTCCTTGATTGCGGGTATTACTGGCGCTGCAATTGCACTGCAGAATGGTATTGGTGGCGTAAATCCTGATGAATGGGTAAAAGTTTTGTATGGCCTGGTAATTTCTACGATACTGGGCTTTTTTTGTGGCTGGTTGTTTACTAAGTTGATTGAATTTTTTGCGCGTGGTATCAATCGTAGAAAATCGGCTAATTTCTGGCATTGGGCTCAAATTATTTCTGGTGCTGGTGTTGCAATTATGCATGGCGCGCAGGATGGTCAGAAATTTCTGTCCGTAAGTATGATGGGTATTATGCTGTGTATGGGCATGGGAACCGAAACGGGAGATGTTCAGTTTCCGCTTTGGCTCGTTATTTTATGTGCGGGGGTTATGGGCTTAGGTACTGCTATTGGCGGTAAGAAAATTATTAAGAGTGTTGGTATGGATATGGTAAAGATGGAACCGTATCAAGGATTTGCAGCCTGTCTTTCTGCTATCTTCTGTATTGGTCTGGCCAACGGTACTGGTATGCCAGTTTCTACTACCCATACTAAGACGACTGCCATTATGGGTGTTGGTGCATCAAAACGATTAAGTAATGTAAAGTGGGGCAAAGCCGGCAATATGGTGCTGGCATGGATTCTCACTTTCCCAGGTTGCGGCATTATAGGTTATGTTTTAGCGAAAGTATTCTTATTGTTCTAGCATTTAAGAGAGCTGGCTTGTGTTGGTCTCAAGATAACTTTCTTGATATTGAATGATTTCTATATTGGGAGAGTTATGTGTGCTTTGTGAATAAGCATTTGTAACTATTGCTTTATTAATGAGTCTATATAAAATAAATTATTGCGCTTAGGGCGCACCGACATAGTGCGGGGTGGAGCAGCTTGGTAGCTCGTCGGGCTCATAACCCGAAGGTCGTTGGTTCAAATCCAGCCCCCGCGACCAAAACTCCAGGCCAGACGGTTGTCTGGCCTTTTTTATTTTTTCGAATTCCTCGTTTTTAGGCAAATATAATCGAGGGCAATCTGCAACCTAGGGAAACATGCTGAAACACCCAGACTATTGCTTTAGAACGGGCAAAACAGAAGCATTCTGATTCCGCGCATTTTTGCTTTTATCGTAATTGTAAACAACGTGAATACATCAGGGGCTTTTGCGCTATGCGCTTCCAGTCATGGCTACTATGCTTATCGGATCGGCTTATGGAGCTATTGACGGCTTGTTCGTCTCCAATATGGTGGGAAAAACAGCGTTGGCGTCAATTGCTATTGTTGCCCCCTTCGTCATGATTCTTTCTACCTTAGGTGTCATGATGGGAGCTGGTGGCGGTGCTATCGTCGGACAGCTGCTTGGATCCGGAAGGATAAAGGATGCTAATAGGGTCTTCTCTCTTATTGCAGCTGCCACTTTGACTGCAGGTATGTTGTGCTCCATTGTGGGAATTATCGCTATGGAGCAAGTCGTACTATTGCTCGGTGCATCATCCGATATTTTTCCTATGGCGGTCCTCTACGGCCGCATCGTATTCCTGTCTATGCCCATGTTCATGCTCACCTATGTTTTTGAGTTGTTCGCCGGCACTGCAGGAAGGCCAGGCTTAGGGCTTGCTTCTACTACCGTTGCCGGAGTGGTAAATATTGGTCTTGATGCCCTATTCATGGGTCTCTATGGAGAGAATGGTGTGGCTGCTTATGCGGTGATTGAGTACGCAGCTATGCTTGTCGGTGCGATTTTGGGTGGATTAAGCGATGGTATTGCTCCTTTGATGAGTTTTCAGCAGGGAGCAGGAAACGCTAGCGAGAAGCGCAGTTTATTTAGATAAGGGTTTTTTCTAACGGCAGTGGCGTCCGCCGCTGCGATTCTTTCCTTCGTCATAACGATCAAGCTTGGAAAACGATATGGGTGGATCATGCGAAAATTTTAGTCATGTAGGGTTTTCAGATTGGAATTCTGATGATAAAAAAGCGGTATTTCATCGTTGTATTTGTTTCGTTCTATTTGGCGGTTCCGCGAAGAGCATCCCATTATACCTGGCGTCGAGACCCTTCGTCATGCGAGAGGCCCTTGGCAGGCTTGCGGGCACACGGGCGGTGCCATCCAAATCGGCAGGTCAGACGCAATGCAAAAGACTTTTGACAAGTCGATTTCCCAGCCTTCGAGCCAATGTCAAAGCAATTGGGTGGTAAAGTCTTTTGCGATCCATCACATTTCCAATCAGAAGGGGAGAGCTCATGGAGAAAATCAAGCACGATAACGAGCTATTCACCTACCACGCCGTCGAGGCGTTCATGCGCGGCGAGGACCCCGACGTCGCGAACGAGCGGAATCGAAAGGCCGGAAGGCTGTGGTGGGTCAAACTCGCCACGAAAACCGTAATAGCCGCATTCGTTGGCCTCTGCTTCGGATGGGGGCTTGTAAGCCTTCTTTTCAAGCTCATCGGCTGATTCGCCAAGGGGCGATTCTCGCATCTGATGAGACCTAGCATATTTGAAGAAAGCTACTCGATTGCTAGCTACATAAGCAGAAATAAGACGGTGCACTTTAGAGCTTCTTTGCGAGCTGCTCTTGGGTAAGACTGTGTTTGCGTCGCAGTTCAGGGAGGATATCTTTTAGAGTCATATGGATCCCTTTCTATTAGCATTCCATCTCTAATTATCTGAAGCACTTCTCTATATGCAAGCAACAAACTGTTGCATCGCTGATGCGGCAGACCCTTTGTTAAAATGTTTTACGGAGATAAAAGCACTGCCCCGTTGAGTAGTCGGGGTGCGGCGCCAATGGCGCCGTCCGTAACCTGCCTCCTTGGTTGTCTCTTCTCCGCATGGCAAGCCCCTGCAAGGGTGGGGCTTGGTTTTCTATACACTCAAGGAGGTACGGAGCATGCGGAGAGAAGGATCATCAACCACTTTCACCGTCTATTTTGACGGGCAGTTCTGGGTTGGAATAGTTGAAAGAATAGACGAAGGCGGGCTCTCCGCCGCCCGCGTCGTGTTCGGGACAGAGATTAATCCGGATGTTCGAATAGTTCGTCCACGGTTGTCTTCAGTTCTTTTGCAAGAGAAAAAGCTAGTGCAAGGGTTGGATCGTACTTATCATTCTCTATTGCGTTAATGGTCTGGCGCGACACGGCACATTTTTTGGCCAGCTCTTCTTGCGAGTATCCGGCTTCTTTACGGAGCTGTTTTATGCGGTTTTGCACTTTATCCTCCGTAGCGTTTTCGGTAGTACATAAGTGAAACTAAGAAAACAGCCGATCCGGCAACGAGGGTAGAGAAGAGCGCCGAAATATAATTGCCATCTTGAGAAATCCCAGCTAAACGCATAATGATCCGGATAACAATAGATCCCATTACTACAAGAAATGACCAGGTAGAAGCCTTTGCAATGATCATCTGTCGTCTTTCGTCACCTTTTTTGGCAAGTGATACGAACATGCATGCAATGGAGACGAAGCACGCAAGAAGAAAGATGGCAAACAGGATAAGAAGGATATGGGTCGAGGCATTCATGATGTCTGTCTCCTTTCATTAGGTGGGCGGGTGCTTTTATCAAGACCTTTTCTCATGTCCGCCTAAATCTAGATGTCAAATACTTTTGACATCTAGATTGTCTCAACATCGGTTCCAGCTGTCAAATTGTTTTTACATTTTTCCGTTTCTTGGCTAGATATCACGCATTGATCTTGTTGTAAGCGCATAGACGGTGAAGGCGAGCCATGCTGCGGCGAGGATCATGGCGGTTGCGCCGACTCCGAGAAGACTTGTCAACACGGAGGCGATAAACACCGAGGTTGGAGACACAATCAACAGTAGGGAATTTTGGATACCGAGAACCGACCCTCGCACCTCGTCAGGGATCGCTTCGAGCATTCTGAATCCTAAAAGTGCCGAGAATGGTCCTGAGAAGAAACCGAGCATAACGGCTCCTAACAGCAATAGTAGAAATGTTGGAAGGAAAGCCATAATTACCATTCCGAAAAGCATTCCTAGGAGGGAGGCTGCGTACCAAGTCCTATGGGAGAGCTTCTTAGCAAGGATTGAATATGCGCTGGTGCCAATTAGTATCCCTGATGAAATAGCTGCAAGAACGAAGCCTAAAAGGTCGGCCCGTTCTATTTCGACAAAATAGACTGGTAAGACGAGTCCTTGGAATCCACCGAGCGCTGCGATCATTAAGAGCGTGAAGACAATGCATGTTCTCAGGAAGGGATTTTCCAGAAAAAGCGTACGGAGACCAGACGTTGCCGACTCGAGTGCTCTTGTAATGGTGCCCTGGTTGGGAATGGTTTGGGAAGGAATTTTTCCTACCTCGCGTGGGATAAAAAGTGTTATACAGGCAGCAAGAGTAGAAGTAATTGCTGTAACAGTAAAGGCTGTTATTGGTCCTGATAAGCCCACTATAAATGCAGCGGTAGAAGGACCAATAATCATTATGAGGCTATCAGCTGACTGAGAGAGACCAACAAAGCGTTGCATATCGACTCTATCTTTCTTACAAACTGCAGGTAACAGTGCATCTCTTGCGGTCATGCCTGGGATATCTCCTACTGCTCCGATTAGCCCGAAGACCACAAACCATCCGAAACTGAGCCCTATAGTCGCATCGATGATGGGTAACATCGCTACTGACATTGCAGATACAAGATCCGATATAACTGAGACATCGCGCCTGTTGAGAATGTCGAGTGCCGCACCACCGATCACTCCTGCTACTGCCTGAGGTAGCATGCAGATAAGCGCGATTGCTCCTGCGGCGAGCGCATCTCCAGTCGTAACGAGAAGAGCGAGAGGGAGCGCAACACTCGAGATAGAATTGCCCAGAAGAGAGAGTGCGCTTGATGCCAGGAATCGAGAAGAAACAGATCCGATGGCGTGTGTCTCTTGTTCATCGTGAGGTTTCGACTCTGTCGATTCTTTTGTCTTTCTCATAGCTTTCCTTTCGTCATATTTCCGTTTAGAAGTTATTGAAAACTATGACGCTACGTTATGGTCAAGCGGATAAGTGAAAGCTAAAAGACGATATGTTTTAGTTTATTGTTAGGCTTTCGATGTTGTTGCGAATGCCTTTCTCGGCGAGACGGGAAAGCTTTGCCTGTAAGGGACTTAGGGTTTCTTCATCGTAAGAGCGGATCAGGCGCTCGAGGAGCGGATCGGCTTCGTCCCAGTTCCCGAGATTATCGCTTCCAAGATACTCTGCAATCACGGGTGAAAGAAGGGTAGCGATGCGCGTAGCGAGTTCGGCGCACGCTTTCTCCCCCGCATTGTCTGGTAGGGTTAGCGCTTTGTTGGTTAGAGCGATATATTCCGCCATGATCCCGCGCTCCTCCATCAGCTGGTATAGACCGAGGACATCGTCGAGGACTGTTGATCCTTTCTCTAAGTCATCAACGAGTAGGAGTTGGTGGAGCTCTGCTATTGTTGTTTTCGAGTTCGCACCGAGCTCGACCATGCGCGAGACGTGATCCCGGATCGGGGCTGACGCCTCTAATACGAAGCCACCCTCGTTCAGCTCCTTTCTGAGAAGGGAGACAATACGGCGCCTCTCTTCAAGCTGCGATATCTGGGTTTTGAGTTCGTTGTCGATATCGTCGAGGAGTTTGGCAGTTTCATTTGGGGTTCTTGATTCTCCTGCTCCTTCTTCTTTGAGAATCGATCCAATCTGTTCGAGGGAGAGCCCTAGAGACGCGAGACGTTTGATACGGAGAACGCGTGCTACATCGACAACACCGTAATCTCGGTATCCGTTTTCGAGCCTCGGGGGTTCGGGCAGAATGCCGATCTGATGGTAGTGCCGGAGTGTGCGGACGGTAACGCCTGATAGATAAGCAACATCCTTGCTAAGCATGCTAGTCATCTTCCTTCCCGAAGGCCTCCCAAATAAGGGCAACGATGCCGCAGATCATGCCACCGATCGGCCAGGCAGTCCAGAACCACACTGCGGAGGTTCCCTCGGGCGTGAAATTTGAGGGATCGGGGGAAGCTAGCACGGGTGCAAATAGGAGGATTAGTCCAATGATGGTAGAGGCAATCATGATGGCACCGCAAACTGCTCCAATCTTTTTGCCATGCTTTCGCTTTCGGATTAAGGAATCCTTCACTTCTTCCCTAATCTGGGCGTTCATGATGTCTTCAATTTCCAGTTCGTCCGATATATTTTTGTTGTACTCGGTCACATTGGTCCGTCCGAGTAACATGCTGTAGTGCACGATATTCCATACGCCCAGTGCGATAAAAACAAGTAGGAAAAACAGAGCATAGTTTTCTGCCGATTTCTCGAGCATAAGGAATATTCCTATCCCGACAAAAACGGAAGCGATACCTCTTTTCTTTCTTTTCGCCTCCGTTTTCTAAAGGGAGCCGGCTCTGCCGATACCCTAAGCTTGCGGTAGCGACGCCTCTCATTCTACCAACCAGCGATTAGCAATTAAGGAAAACTAAGGCAACCAATAGGCGCCCTGTGGTTGCAAATCCCTGATGAGAGGGGAATAAAAGCTTTAGGTATAATAATTCGCTTTTTGGTAGGGTTACGTTTTGCTGGTACCTGTCTGCCATCTTCAAGTTTTCGACTACTACTCGGTATCTGTGCTTGTGACACTCTTTCAGATTCAGAACCACCTGTCGGAAAGCTATGTTGGGAAATCGCTAGTGTGATACTATCGGCGCAGATATATACGCAAATAGGGGAAGCATTTTGCCGATCAATAGCAATGAATCGTGTAAAGGAGACCGAACGATGACGGATAAACGGGTGGGTTCGATCCCCTTGTCAGAGTTCCTGTGTGGGATCTGCTTTGCGCTGTGTTTCTTTGCGTTCATGTTGATCGAAGCTTTTATCAATGAGCGCTGCGCTGGCGTTCTTGGAAGCAATGTTGTTAATTTCGTCTATGCTCTTGGGCTTGTCTGCACTGGAGCGGGCTTTCTGTCCTTTTCTCTGCTGCGTAGGGTTTGTAAAACGCAGAGATCGCAAAAGGCAACATTACTTGTCGTCGGTGCTCTCTGTTTTGTGACGATAGCCATCTTCGTGGTTGAGGAAAACCCGACTGCGTTTTTAATAGGTGCTGCTGGTGCTCTTTTGCTGACCGGCCATCTCGGCGGATGCGTGTATTACAAAACAGCGATGTGCTTTGCTGGGAGTCGCCACACTGGAAGAATGATTGGCACTGGCATGGGAGCGGCGATCGTCATGCAGTTCATTGTGCAGAACCTAACATCTCAATCGGCCTTTTCCGTGGTTGGCATTGCAGTGAGCATTGCGCTCGTGGTTATCTTTGTTGCATGGATGCCGATAGGACACGCGATGCCGATAGGGTACTCATCGGAAAAGGCACAGGAGTGCTTTTCGGAGAACCGAAAGGAACGCAAGACGGCAACTGTTTTGATCATCGCCGTTGTGTTGATGAGTCTTGTTGCAGGAATGATAGACAGCGTATTGACCGCCTTTAATGCCGAGAAGACCTACGACGTCTACAGCGGTGTTCGACTGTTATATGCATTGGGCCTTGTTGCTGCAGGATTCATCGCCGATATAGGAAATAGAAAGTATCTTTCTCTTGCTACGGTATGCACAATACTGCTTTCCTCTGTCAGTATGTTCTTTCTTTCTGAAGAAGTAAGCTATTTTGCGGGAACCGCGCTGATGTATTTGTACAGTGGTTTCTACGTGATCTTCTTTACGGTGAAGTTCCTCGACTATGCGCCGAAAAGCAAATGTCCTGAACTGTGGGCAGGAATGGGTAGAGTCATTCGAAGTTTTACGGTGGCGGCAACTATCTTTCCCGCTCTCAATATCTACGATGCGGTTGGTGGTACAACATTAGCAGTGGTAAGCTGCTTGGTTTCGATAGGCATATTGTTGGTATTGTTGCCAGATATCAGTCGCGTAGTCGCTGTTTCGGAACCGATTGAAAAAGTGATTTCTTGGCAAGAAGATATTTCATCGCAAGAGCGACTGAAGTCGTACGCGGAACATTGCTCATTGACCCCTCGTGAAACAGAGGTCCTAGAAAAGCTTTTGACTACTGAAGATGACCTGCAAGCTATTGCCGATAGTTTGTTCATTTCGCGACGGATGGTTCAGCGCTATGTTTCTTCTATCTATCAGAAGACCGAAACAAAAACGCGAATCGGATTGTTTCAAAGTTATATGAGTTTTACGTCAGGCTAAAAACATGAGCGAAAGATATTGTGATAAACGAACCGCCCTTCTCCCTTATTAAAGAAGAGGGCGGTTCGTTTTGCTTGTAGGCTTTGAGTTTTTGACAATCGATACTGGTAAAGTCAGACAAGGATGACATCTAAAGATCATGCCGATATTGGAGTGCTTCACTTTTTCGAAGCCTTGGACTTCTTCCAACTAAATAACGTTGCGCCGGCGGCAGTAATAGCTGCTGCTATTGCGGCGAAGATACCAGTTGGAGCATCACCCGTAGTAGGCAAAGCGCTGTCTACAGCAGAGGCGTCATTGGTGGCAGCATACGCCTTCTGGGGTGCAAGCGGGAAGACAGCGGGTTCAACAGGATCTACTGGTTCGATCGGTGCAACATTGGACTCGATATACACGCTAGCCGAGAGGTTGCCCGGGTCGGTTCCGAGAGACTGGCCATACGCCGTATCCTGAACGGAGACGCCCGCGGGCAGCGTCGCGTTGAAGACGTTGATCGTTCCGGGCACTCCGTTGCGCCAATTGTCGGCAAGCATCGCCAGCCCGCCCGGCGTGCTGGCATCGACGGTGGAGCTGTCGATGTTGATGCGGGGCGCGACATCCTCGTCTACGCTGTATGCTCCGATGGCGCATGTGAATGCGTTATCGCCGTCGGTGCGGTCAGGCGTCAGCACGGTTGCGGAAACGACAGAGTGAACGATGTCAATGGTTCCGGTCCCGGAGCTGCTGCCAGTCGCGCTGATCGCATTAGCGAGAACATCCCCGTTGCTGCTGCCTATTTCGTTCCAGGTGGCCTCGACGGTGGAGCCGATGATGTCGATGTTGCCGTTGCTGGCGTTGATCGCTCCGCCTTCATCATAGTTGTTGTAGTCATCTATGTAAGCGGTAGCGTTGACGGTCGTCTCCTCGATGGAGATGTCGCCGTTTACGGTCTCGATAGCGGCCCAGTTAAATTCTGCCACGTCGAGACTACCGTCTCCGGTGATGGTGAGGTCGCCGTCCTCAACGTAGATCCCGCCGTCTTCCTCATCGTAAACGAAATCGATCTTGTTCGCGCCCTCCAGGGTGATGTCGAGGTCGCCCTCGGCTTGTATGCCCGTGCCGGAATAGTTGTCGAGCAGGAGGTCGTCATTGCCGTCCCACGACCAAGAGCCTCCGCCTGAGCCTGCACCGCTGGCTGCCTGACTGTAGTCGTTCCCGTCGATGTAGACCCACTCCGCAGCCCAAGCGGGCATAGGTGCAGCCAAAACTCCGGCAATAGCCAACGCTGCGGCAGAAGCTGCTATTTTGCGAGTACGTTCTTTCATTAGGGACGGTAAGATGACGCCATCGCAAGTATGTGCAGGATGTTTTGTTCTACTGTATTCCTTGCCTGAGCGGTTCGTGAAGGTTTTCCTTATATGTTGGGTGCGTCTTGCGTGCTTAGCCATGATTACCTCCTTTATTTACCTGATAAAAGTTCAAGGAATCGCAATGAAGAAAATGTAATTCACTCGTGCATTCCAATAATGAAAATACGAAAACGCCTTGGCATTTTGCAGTTCGTATGAGCGTCTTTTTTTAAATGAGAGGGTTCGTATATGCGCCATTTTTCAAAATGGCGCATATACGAACTGCAAAAAAGCACGAACAACATCCATCATCAATAGCGTATTGCTATTGATGATGGATGGAGGGATACAGATGCTCAAAAAAATAATGGTGGCGGCATTGGCCTTGGCCATGCTTTTCTGTCTTACGGCTTGTGCGGGGGAAAGCAAACAAGGCTCTGAAGAGACTGCTGAGTCAGAATCGGTGCAGGTTTCTACATCACCCGAGTATCATTCTGTGAGTGCTATTCAGGAGCGCGGAGTGCTGTGCGCTGGAGCGTGCGCCAGCAACAAGTTGACTTACATGATACCGGACGATCCGGAAGAGTATGGTGATCTCGCCGGCACACGGGACGGGTATGTGCCGGAGATCACTAGAAAGATCGCTGAATCGCTCGATGTCGAGATCGAATTCGTGGAGTACGAAAGCATCGATGAGTTGTTGAGCGCGCTATCGAATGGGGACGTGGATGTTGCCGTGGCGAATTTTGAGATAACCGAGGAACGTCTTGAAAAATACGAGATGACCGAAAATTTCGACGTAGCGAACGAATCGGCCAGTGATGTCTATTTAAGCGCGGATCCTGAGTCAGGCAACAAAATAAAGCGTGAGAGCGATCTCACTGATGCTCATATCGGCGTGGTCAAGGGATCAGTGCAGGCGGAGGCTACCGCAACTCAATATCCTGAGGCGGACCTTGAAGAGTTTGCGACGAACGAAGAAGCTCTCCAGGCATTAGCTGAGGGGGAAGTTGACGCGGCTGTGTTTTATTCATTCGATCGCAAGTTTGCCGATAAGATCGTGGACGAAATAGTTGATGGAACGGTCGAACAATGCGATTACAAGATAGCGGATCCAGATTATCTTGGCCAAGGTTTTATTCTCATGAAGGGCAATGAGGATCTTTGTCAGTACATAAATGGTCAGATCTCCGAACTTTGGGGAAGTGGCTGGTTAGTTGAATGCTATGAAACCGAAGAAAAAGAGGCGAAAGAGCGAGGAATCATTTAGCAAGAGTAGAACAGGGGACAAGATAACGAATGAAGGGCGAAGGCGGCGAAAAACATCAAGAGAACTGTGCGATAGGACCCGCCTTCTCAAATTTGTTTGGAACCTGGTAGCCCGATACCAGCCCGAAGTAGTTAACTTCCTTCACAAGGGATTTTGTCGTCAAGGCAATGGTGAAGGCACCGCGCTTTTCGATATTGCAATAGGATTTCTTTCCAGGACCAACACACAATGCCAAATCTCCGGCATTCGTGCGCGTACATTCATGCAAGTTCATAACGTTAACACTGCCGTCTTCGTTGTACGTTGACAGCATTAATGCCAAAGCGGGCCATCCGTACGAAAAGGCGTGTTTCCCAAGATTTTTCTTTGCCATTGCGGCTCACCTCTTTTATTAAAGGCTCTTTATAATAGGAGCGAAATTAGATATCAATCTATCAAAGACCTTAAGCTTGTCACTGCCCAGTAAGCAGGAAGCGAAACCTTATTGGACACTTTTCAGAAACTGGGTCCAGACTAATCGAGTTGTGGATGTTAATGTTGCCGCAGATTTGTTGGGGAACCTCACCGAAAACGGAGTGCGCCCCTATATTAAGACATCGAACTAAAATTACATTGCCACTCTTGCGTTATAATAAGAACAAATGTTCGTATTATAACGGAGGCGGCGCAATGGCTATCCCGAAGAGAAAGTCCTTGGCAGGTACGTGTGGCATCCCAAGAGAGCAGGATCGTCTTTATGTAATGACGTTTGATAAAAGCGGATTTGCGAAAACGTATCCCTCCGATGATGTTCCCGAAAAGGTATTGGTTCCTTATTTGGGAATCTGGGATATTCAGGCATGTTCTTTTCGTAGGGAGTTTGGACGTGAAATATTTGGGAACTTATGTGTTCATGTCACAGTGACAGTTAGGGGGCAACAGCGCAATCTGTGGTGGGAGCATGGCGATTGGTTTGTTGCTAAAGAAGGCGCATAGATTTGTAGCTAGAGATATGCTTTATTCATAATCGCAAAGTGGATAATAAACATTGAATAGACAAGTACCAGATAAACTGGTATTATCGATTTTCAGGCATTTAGCAGGGGTTATATTTGCATTCGTTACCAAAAACTAGTGTTTGGTAACGAACTTGCCTCTTTGAATCAATTCCCTAAACTCAAAGTATGTTTGGGGGATTGATTTATGCAAGGGGGCTCGGTCACTCAAATAGAATCTCTGTATTAAAGAAATGGTTTATAGGGCTTCCTCTGCCGACAATAAGGCGAAAGCGTTGCTTTTTTTGGGGGGGGGTATGTTCTTAAGCGGTTTTGTTGGTGTCAGAATCTGGATAAATGGCAACTTTTTAAGTAGCCGTAGGTAAAAGACAAACTATCACTTTGCTGCAAAGTGCAGAATTTAAGAATAGAGAGACCGAGAATATGCGTAGTTGCTCTTTGAATACAAAGACAAATTCTTTGAGTAAAAACCACGAGGAATTAAGTCCCAAGTTCAAGAAGTTTATATCCCTATTGCTAACTGTTGTTATGGTGGCTTCTTTATGTGCAGGCTATTTTCCTGCTTACGCAAAAGAGGCGAACAATAGTAATAGCGATGGGCTATGTGTTCATCACTCAAGTCACACAGAAGATTGTGGTTACGCTGCTGCAACGCAAGGCCAGCCATGCACCCACACTCACGATGAGAACTGCGGATACGTGAAGGGCGTGGAAGGCTCCTGTACTCACACTCACGATGAAAATTGTGGTTATGTGGCTGCATCGGGAGGCTCATCCTGTACGTACGCTGTAAATGGCTGTCCGTATTGCGTGACTTCCTGGGAATGGGTTGACGATCAGGGGGCGTTGAGTGAATCGGATGGCAGCTGGGGAATAGGCTTTGCGGGGGCAAGTCAAGAAAATCTGCTCACACAGGATGCTCTTAAAGAGCTGCTTCCAGCTCAGATTAATGCGACTACCGCCAGTGGAGATAAAAAGACGCTCGATATTACCTGGGATCTTTCCGCTATTCCAGAAGAAGGAACGGCGGAAGGCGAGTATCAGATATCGGCTTCTTTAACGGATGATACGTATGCGCTTACGGAAAGCACATCACCTCTTAGTGTACAGGTGCAGGCAGGCAGTGGGGAAGATTACGCCCTGACGCTGCCTTCAGGCACGCCGCCCTATTCAGATCACGTCATCAATGGCGTATCTCCCAACGGTACTACCATCAATCTATTTGACTACTGGATTACGAAACAGACCGATTCGGATAACACGGATCCAGCCGGTTTGTATGATAAAGGTATCAACGAGGGTCATGCCTTGCTTTTCGCTGCCAAAAATAGTGAAAGTCCTGGGAATTGGAATAATTGGACAAAAAGTAAAAGTCCATACACAGGGATCGTGAGGCCCGAGCTTGATAACGGCTATCCAGCTCTAAATAACTTGAACACTAATCAGGATCAGTTATCGGACCGAAACGGCAACGAATCGCTGGCCTATTTGTTTGATCCCTCTGTATCGCAGGAGGGTAAGGCATCGTATAAAGACGTACAAGGTCTGCTGCAAGTAGATAGTAATGGCTACTACTATTACGACAGCAAAAGTAACTATGCTACTTATTATGCAGATACCAATTCTTTTACGTTGTATGATCGTGCAGGCGTTATTTCGGGTGGTGCTTCTGGAACAGTTGGACAGTTCTTCCCCTTCAATGAGGCCACTAGTAGATCGGACGGAGAGCAGGTTTACAATCCGGTGACATATCGATACGAGTATTATGAAAACCTAGTTAATTACGCCTTTTCCACTAATTCAAGCATGAACCACTATTTCGGTATGCATATGTCCACCCGATTCATTCAGCAAAACGGCGGGTTTACCGACGAAAGCAAAAAAAACTCCTGTGACTTACGAATTTTCTGGTGACGACGACGTATGGATTTTTATTGACGGGAAACTAGTGGGTGATTTGGGTGGCATCCATGATGCGGCATCCATTTCTATAAACTTCGCAACAGGGGATATTAAGATCAACGGCGTTTCGCAACCTCAGAACCTTGGCCGGTTGATGGGTATGAGCACGAACACCTTGCCAGACGAAACCTACCACACCTTAGACTTTTTCTATCTGGAGCGAGGCAACACTGACTCCAACATGAATTTGAAATACAACCTGGTTACCATCCCAGAGAGCAGTCTTATCAAAATTGACCAGTTGGGTGAACCGGTACAAGGAGCAGAATTTACCCTCTATGGTGCCAAGGATTACGAGGAAAATAATACGGGTGCCAAGCCAGTAGCTACTGGCACCACGAACGGTGATGGAGAATTCGTTTTCCTGAAGGAGACTGATGCTGGAGAAATGCCTATCACCATTGACGAACTATATGAACAGTATAAGGACAAAACGGATAAGGATAATAATAACTTAGTGTTGGTAGAAACCACCACACCAGAAGGGTATCGCACCAGTGGCGACATAGGGCTTTATTTTGAGGAAACGGAGAGTGATGAAATACTGCTTCTCTCTGGCGAAGATAGCATTTGGGAAAAAGGCGCCTATGCTATGCCCAAGGTAACAGCTACCGCTGGCAATTCCATTCAGCTTCTTAAAGATGCTAACGACCCAACTGGAACGAATATTGAAGGAAATAAAGATCTGGTAGGTAACGGTGCTATAGAGAATCCTTTGATGTTTGCGGTAGTCTTTCAAAAGCAGGGGGACGGAACATGGCGTCCGGTTTCTGGTGATCCACTGTCGGGCTGGACAGTGCAGAACGATAGTAAATGGGAGAATGTTCTTAAGGCAGCACAGGATAACCCCTATATTTTTCAGCTTGGGTCCAGCGGCGCTTATCAGGTTGAAATTAGTAATCTTCCGGGCAATATTCTGAATTATTACCATATTTGTAAAGATGAGGGGCAAGCCCAATACACTATCGGCTACTACTACACAACAGCGGAAACGCTAGCTGGGGCAACGGCACAAAACACTTGGCGTATCAATTCAGAATCCAATGAGAGCAAATACGAAGTAAGTCGTGTTTTTTCCGTAGATCTATATGTGACCAACATCAAAAACCGTCTGTTGGTGCAGAAGGTGGATGAAGAAACTAAAACGCCGGTCAACGGCGCCGATTTTGCGCTCTATAAAGCATCTGATGTTGAGGTAAACGGCAATACGGTAAAAGTAAAAGCAAATGCGCAAGCTTATGACAGTCTTACTACAGAGAACGTGAATGGTATTTTGAATCCGAATGGAGGCGGAATCTTTCCTACTGATGGAAAGGTGCTGGGACTGGGAGAATATTATCTCATTGAAACTAGTGCACCTACGGGTTATAAGCTTAATGAAAATGCTACGCACGTGATTGTGGACAATACTGGAGTCTACGCTGATGCAGGAAATGAGGATGACGGCATTTCGGTATTGCGAGGTGTGGGCTCCGTGGTGAAAAGTATGGTGCAGTTTGCAGCAGATGATCACGTGGATACTACCTTGAACGCCATTAAAGCAGCGCTAGCTACTAACGTAGATTATTGTGGAGAGTATAAGATAGATGGTAGTTTTTACGTTTCGGGTGAAGACATTAATTGGGATTCTGCAGGTTCCGATGTGCTCCATTTGGAGTACTTCAATTCCAATAAAATGCTGGAATACGGCCTAAAGGGTAGCAGTAAACAAGGAACCATTGATGATCTGACGCTAACTACGAAAACAGGTTGGTCTAAATTGTTGATTCGGCAGGATGATGGGTCGGACAATAGCCCGAGGATGGAACTTGGAGCTACAGATATCACCAATCTGTTTTCTGGTACCGTCACGGTGCGGGTAGAAAACGAGCAGACCGGCAACCTGAAGATCGCTAAGACAGTGACTGGCGAAGATGCTCCGACTGACCAGACGTTTACCTTCAATGTTAAGCTGACGGATAACGGAGCGAATCTCTCTGACACATATGAAACATTGAAATACGATGGGTCGAATCCAAACGGCACACGGGGTTCCATAACTTTTAATAATGGTGAAGCCACCGTCACTCTGAAAGGCGGAGAGAGCCTGACTATTCTGGCGCTGCCCACTGGCGCAACGTATAGCGTGGAGGAGGCGAACGTGCCAGATCGATACACGCCTTCCATTAGCGTGCTTGGCGATGGCAGTGCAACGGTGGAAGATAACGTGAAGGCAAGTGGCACCATCCAGCACAACACAACCACAACAGATGCGGTGGAAGTGGCTTACACCAACACATACGATAAGAACATTGCCCAGTTGAGTGTTAGTAAGACGGTAACTGGATCTATGGGTGACCGCGCGAAGCAGTTCAATTTCGAAATTGAACTAACCGATGAATATAATCAACCCCTAACTGGCAGCTACTCTTGCAATACCACCGCTACGAGCAGTGGTGCGCCAGTAGAGACAGAAGTTCTTACTCTGGATAATGGAAAAGGCACCTTCAAACTTACGCACGATCAAACCATCACGATTTCAAAGCTGCCAGTCGGAAGCAAATTTACAATCTCCGAGACCAACGCTCAGGCCGATGGCTATACCACGACAGTTACCTCCTCAACAACAAATACTTCGGCTGTACCCTATGAGGCTTCAGGAGAATTGTCGGGTCAGACCGCGGTTACGGTGAACTTCACAAATACCAAGGGCGATGTGCCTGCAACAGGTATCTCTCTCGATTATTGGCCTTGGGCATTGCTTGCTGTGTTTGTTGTGACGACGGCAGCAGCTTTGACCTATTCCGCTAAAAGACCTGGGGGACTACTAAAAGTGAAAGGCGGAAAGCACGTTGGTAAATAAAGTAAACGGTGCACACGGTCGTCTTTCACCGGAAAGACAGAAAGGCACAACGGAGCGTTCGCGAAAAGACCAGAAAGCCATCGGCGACATTAAGGCTGTACTTATTAAGCTAGGGGTCATTATTGTCGCTGGCTGGGTTCTTTTGGGCTTCGTTTTTGGTGTTGCCGTGAAGGAAGGCGAAGATATGTATCCTCGCATCCGTGATGGGGATCTAATGGTCTTCTATCGCCTTCAGCAGGAGTATCACGTGGGTGATGTAGTGACTTTTTTAAATGAAGGTCAGCGCTACACCGCTCGAATTGTGGCGCAAGGCGGAGATGCGGTGGATATCACCGAGGAAGGTCAGCTGATCGTTAACGGCAGTGTTCAGGATGAAGAGATTTTTTATCCAACAGAGTCGCAAGAAGGGGGAACAGTGTTTCCTTGCGAAGTGCCAGAAGGATCAGTTTTTCTCCTAAGTGATTTTCGTACGATTGGAGTTGACAGTCGTATGTATGGTCCGGTGGAGATGGGCCAATTAGATGGAAAGGTAATTACTCTTTTGCGTAGGCGAGGTATTTAGCCTACCAACAATAAGGAGTCTTATCTAGCATCGTGAAGATGCGAATAGAAAGGGTTAGAAATGAAAGAAAGCTTAATAAGACGCTGTTCCATTGTATTCATTATGATGGCAGCCGCCTTTGCTATGTGCGCGGCAATGGTAACGCCTGCGTTCGCAGCAAACACGCCAGTAAATGGCGGAACGTTCAACTTCAATAAATATTTGGTTATGGATGCAAATGCTAATGTGCCTAACGCTACGTTTGAGTTTACGATAACGGCAGGTGCTGCGGTAGACGCCACTGATGCCACCCCTGCGATTTATGCTGGTAATGATGTAAATCGCACTAGCAATTTTCAGCAACAAACAGTGCAGGTACAATTTACACCTGATGATCAGAAATATGATACTGTGCAATCTAGTGATACGGTTGTATTAGAGTCTAATGAGAATTATGCAAAGAAAACTGGAACGGTCGATTTGACCAGCGTTGAGTTTAAAGCTCCAGGTATCTATCGCTATATCATCACTGAAACGTCAAGCAGCCGGAATGGTATTGCTAACGACACTACAGCAACTCGCACGTTAGATGTGCACGTATCATACGCTCCAGATAGTAACGACCAACTAGTTGTTTCAGGCTATACTTTGTATCCAGGCACAAAAACAGATGCTGTTAAAGTGTCAGAAGAAAACAAAGATGACGGCTTTACCAACACCTACACTACCTACGATTTGACTCTTAGCAAGAAGGTTACTGGTAACCAGGGCGACCGTGATAAAGAGTTCATGTTCACTGTAAATATTACGAATGCCGTTGAAGGCACGAAATACACTGTGCTTGTTCCAGAGTCTGCCCCAGACACTTTGGCTGCAGATGAGTACGGCAACGTTTCGAAAGAATATTCTTTGAAACATGATCAGTCGATTACAATTCAGGGTTTGACTGCTGGTACGAATTACACCATCACTGAGAACTCATACGCTACCGATGGATATACGACCTCCTATAAGATTGATAATGATAGTTCCGTGACTGCATCATCTACTAACGAACAAACCATGGGAGATTCTGACCACACCGTAGCCTTCACTAACGACAAAAAAGGCACTGTTCCTACTGGCATTCTGCTTGAGACCGCTCCTTACATCGGCTTAGGCGTTGCAGTTATCGCTGGTTTGGCATTGCTGTTCGCTACTAGAAGACGTCGCGCTGGCGAGTAGGCCGTGTCCGCTTTCAAAGTTAGACAAAAGCACTCAGATTACTCTGTTGATATGAAGGGAACTGGAGCTGCGGCTTCAGTTACACCTCTTCAGCGAGCAGGGAAAGTTGCTCGTGGTATCGATCGAGTCCTTACCGCGTTAGTGGCGTTTTTTCTAGCGGTAGTCTTTCTTTATGCGTGCTACGCACTTTGGGACACATGGCGCATCTATGATGGTGCTGGCGTGGACGAGGATCTGCTTAAGTACAAGCCATCGCTTCTTGACAATGGGGAAAGCCTAGCTGAACTAGCAGCAATTAATCCCGATGTTTGCGCGTGGCTGACGATCGATGATACCAACATCGACTATCCCGTCGTTCGGGGTTCCGACAATGTCAAATATGTAAATACTGACGTGTACGGAGATTTTTCGCTTTCGGGAAGTATTTTTCTTGACTACCGGAACTCGAGAACTTTTTCGGATAATTACTCACTGCTTTATGGACATCACATGAGTAATGGCGCCATGTTTGGCGATCTGGACTCGTTTTCGGAAACAGAGTTCTTTAACACTCATCAGACAGGCACGTTGTATCTATTGTCTGGTGCGTTCCGGATAAAGATATTTGCCTGCATGAAGGTTGATGCCTATGACGCTCTGTTCTACAGCCCGGGTAATTTGCAAGAAACGCAAATGCAGTCATTGCTGACACGTGCAGCAAATGAGGCGGTGCAGTTTAGGGACATCGATACTAATTCCAATGTCAAAGTTATTGCGTTGTCTACTTGCTCGGATACGACAACCAATGGCAGAACGGTGGTTTTAGGGTACCTGGAGGAATTGACGCAAAGTGAAGGTGAGGTGAACGCAGGAAAATGAAAGTCGCAAAGCTCATTTGTAGCATAATCGTGCTGGCAAGCGTGCTATTTCCCGTAACTGCCGCTTATGCTCAGAATATTTCAACAGAGGTTTGTATTGAGGTTGAAAAGCAGCTAGAGGGAGATGTTCCATCTTCGCCTGAAGAATATGTGTTCACGCTGCAGGCGGAGGGAAATGCTCCTATGCCATCGGAAAATACGGTAACGATTCGGGGGGCAGGAAGCACTTCTTTTCCTGGCATCGTATATACAACACCAGAAACATACCATTACACGGTTGAAGAAATAAAAGGAAATTCTCCAGGATGTTTTTATGATTCATCGATATACGATGTAACGGTGCAAATTATAACGGACGACAAAGGAAACCTGTCATCGGCTGTATCGGCAAACAAACAAGGATCTGCTTCGAAAGTAAGCGATATCGTATTTGTGAATAAGTACACCTTTCAAGAAGGAATCGAGTCTTCTGATGGTCCCGGTAAAGGCGATGGATCATCTGCCATGGACGATGGCTCGTATTGGGGGATTTTAACCAAAACGGGTGATTTTGAGCTCGTTGTGTTTGCTGTTCTGGCAGTAGTTGTGTTTTTGGCAAGCATGTTGGTGTTGGTGTGCTTTAAAAAGAAGGACTAGAAGTCGATCAAAAGCATGTTCAGCATATTTCCAAACGGACTTTTCTCGATGGATTGTATTGATTAGCGAAATGTCTCGTTAGGCACCTGGTCGGCAAAATATCCCGTTCGCGTTAGCACGCCCTTACCAGATTAAAGACACGATAGCCCTCTTCTAAAGTCCAAGAAGTTCCTTATAGATCTTTTCATCAGAATCAAGAAATACATTAAACACGACAGTTAGAATAGGGCTGTTATGTGTTGTACCGGATTCCTTTGCCGCTTCGTGTTCGTCAAGCCATTCCCGCACAGTATCAACAGCAACTCGGGCTGCTTCTTCAGCGGGGAATCCAAATGCTCCTGTGCTTATACAACAAAACGCGATAGAGCTGTCGCCTGCATTAGCGGCGGCATCCAGACAGCTTCGATAGCTAGATGCTAGCTGATTTCGTAGCTCATCATTAACTTCGCCATCTGCGATAGGGCCTACCGTATGAATGACGTGCTTGGATGGCAAATTGAAAGCTGGGGTAACTTTTGCTTGGCCAGTGGACTCTTCGTGGCCTTGTTCGATTATTAAGCGTGCACATTCATAACGAAGCTGTATTCCGGCAAAGGTGTGAATGGCATTGTCAATACAATAATGCAGTGGTGCCCAACAACCTGTCATGCCTGAGTTTGCTGCGTTAACAACAGCATCAGCAGCAAGAGTGGTAATGTCTCCTCGCCAAAGATGTAAACGCGAATCAAGAGGAGAGGTCATGGTTTCGCTTACGGTAGTAATACCTGCTTCTTCTATTAATCCTTTTAAAAGCTCATCTTGTGCTGCTAATAGGTCTTTGTCGGCGTACCATGGTTCGCGAACATTTACCAGCGCGCGAAACGCAAGCCACAGTTGTGTTGTAGAGGCGCTATCAAGATGATCTCTATCGGGGACGATATCAAGCAAAGCTTGAGTTATGTATCCGCCATTATCTATACGCTCATTCATAAGGCGTTCTACGAGGTAGAGGCAGAGTTCGTGTTTACGTGATTCGTCCATCGGTAAGTCCTTTCGAAGTATGTGCTTATTGTACGTGGTCTGCACCTGCTGTTAATTCGGAAATAATGTTGTATTTGATTAAAAGTAGGTCTGGGGCGCTGATGGCTACTTTCTGCACCAGTTCATTGAGTAAATACTTGATAGCTATTGGCTCTGTCTATAACTAGTGTTTAGATTTATGAATTATCGCTTTCAGGAAAAACCTAGTAGGATAGTTAACCATCGCAACGGAGACGTTTCGATCTTTTGGAATAACAAAAGGATTTGTTTTAGATGATAAAGCGCTGAAAGGAGGACTTGTGGTTTGTTTAGCAAACATCTTATTGCGAGGCTGTAATAGTTTTAATGAACGAATGCGAATGTGCCGAATGTACAAGTCAGGCGCTTTTTTGTGGCAGGATTAAATTTCAGGTAATTTGAACAAGCTCAACAATTTTCCGTAATTTAAGCTCAATAGGTAGAGCATTGTTTGATGCTTATTCGAAAGTGATGAAAGACTATTCGGCTTAACGCGCGCAAAGGTAGCCGAGTCTAAATGTCGGATGGTTTAATACCGAGCGTTGTCGAGTTAATTTGCTGCAGTTTTTGACTGATTCTTATTGTTAGTTATGTGTTTATATTTGAAAGGAAAGTCCAATGACAAAGGCAATCCCCCAAAAACTTTTTGCCATTGCTGCCGTAGTAGTTTCTCTTTGTGCTGTTTTTGCACTTGCTGGTTGCAGTGGAAGTTCGAATGATAACTCGTCTGATAATTCGAGTGACAATAAAACTATTAAAGTTGCTGCAGTTCCAACTCCTCATGCTGAAATATTAAATAACGTAGTAAAGCCCCTTCTTGCGGAAGAGGGTTACGATCTGGAAGTAACTGAATTTACCGATTATGTTCAGCCTAATACGGCAACTGAAGATGGCGAAGTGGACGCAAATTACTTCCAACATGGCCCCTATCTGGAGAATTTCAATTCTGAGCGTGGCACTCATTTGGTAAGTGTAACGTCTGTTCATTATGAACCTTTGGCCATCTATCCTGGCAAGGTAAGCTCGCTTGATGCTTTGCAAGATGGTGCAACTGTTGCTGTTCCAAACGATGCAACTAATGAAGCTCGTGCTTTATTACTGCTTCAGCAGGAGGGCTTGATTACTCTTGCTGATGGCGTTGGAATTAATGCAACGATTAACGATATTGTGGACAACCCTCTCAATCTTCAAATTGAAGAGCTTGAAGCTGCTGTTGTTCCAACTGTATTAGCTGATGTTGATATTGCTTGTATTAATGCAAACTATGCAATTGAAGCTGGTCTTACTGTAAATAATGACGCCCTTGCTGTTGAAAGTGCCGATGGTGATGCAGCGCAAACCTATGCGAACCTTCTGGTAGTTAAAGAAGGAAACGAAAACAATGAAGCAATTCAGGCACTTGCAAAAGCACTTAATTCCGATGAGGTTCGTGACTATATAAATGAGAACTATCAGGGATCTGTTTTGCCCGTATTCTAAATGAATAAAACATACAGCATTGGGAGAACTGCTCGAAAGGGCGGTTCTCTTGCTGTAAAAGATAGACTGCTCGCACGAGCGGTTCTCTTATGTTTGAAATTCAATTGTTGTATGGCAAGAAGCAAGAAGGTATATCATTATTGCTGTACTAATTCCAAGAAGGAGAACGACTATGATCAACGTTGAAGAGCTGCGTAATGCTCCTATTGCTGTTTTGGGCGGCGGCGCAGTAGGCAAAACCTGCGGTGCTGACTGCGCATTAGCTGGCCAGGAAGTTCGCATTTGCGACCTGGATCCATTTTTTGAAAATACTCTGGGAACTGTAATGCGCACAGGCATTACGTTGCAGGACAAGGCTCCTGGAACTCAGACTAAGTACGGCTTCCGTCGTATGGGCAAAGGCGAATTTGCTCTTGCAACCAATTCAGTAGCTGAATGTGTAAAGGGCGCAAAGCTCATCATTATTGGCATTCCTTCTGTTGCTCATGAGGTATTTTTCAAGGAACTAATTCCTTGCCTTGAAGACGGCCAGATTATTCACATCATTCCTGACAACTACGGTTCTTTGAAGCTTCGCAAAATGATGCGCGAAGCTGGTTGCACCAAGGATGTTATTATTGGCGGCTGGTCTTCTGCTCCTTACGGCACTCGTGTTGATACCGAAGGTGGCGTAATGAAGCCAACCTGCAGCTTGGTCTATCGTGCTATCACGTTACGCGGTGCCGCACTTCCTACGAAGGATACGGAAGATTTCGTTGAAAGCTCCAAGGCTCTGGGTTGCTTCGATGCCATCACTCAAGGTGACGGCGCTGTTTGTGGTGATACCGTTTTGGACATTGGCTTTTCTAACGTTAACCCTGTAATCCATGTTCCTGGTACCGTACTGGGCGTTTCCACCATGGAAAACTTCAGCACTGTTCTTGGTAAGAATGCTCACGAATACAGCATTTATTCTCATTCCTTCTGCCCTTCCATTAGCGAAGTTCAGTATCAGTTCTACAACGAAGAGATTGCTCTGGCAGAAGCTATTGGTGTAGGCATTCAGCCTTTCAAGAAGGAAGTATTCTTCCAGCGCACCAGCGTTCTTGGTGAAGAATATATGGGTGAAGGTTGCAACGTTCCTTTCGAAGAAGAATGGGAAGTAGGTTATGCAACTGGTCCTTTCACTATCAAGAACCGCTATGTAACCGAAGATGTTCCAGTAGGTTGCCACGTATATCACGAGCTTGGTAAGAAGTTCGGAGTCCCAACGCCCGTAATTGACTCTATGATTGTTCTTGGTGGCGTTATGAACAAGGCTGACTACATGACAACTGGCTTGACCCTTGAAGATTTGGGCATTGCTCACTTGGACAAGGATCAGTTGCTTGCTTACTTGCATGATGGTACTTATGTTGAGGCATAGTTACATCTATAGCAGAGCATAGCTAATTTAGAACGTAGCTAATTTAGAAGTTTGAAATGCCTAGGTATCCTCTTAAATATTGTCGAAGTTGTAATATTTAAGACTGCTTAGGTATTTCTTTATAAAAAGGAGTTCCCAATGTCTGTTTCCTGGAAAAGCGCATACGGCGCTATCACGAATGAAGCGCAGCGTCGCGGGGTGTTTGAATTGCCGCCGCGCTACACCAGTGGTCAGGCATTGGGAATTATTGCCGTTGACCTGGATTATCCAAAGGTGCCAGGCAATGTGGTAAATGCAACTACCTATGATTTTCCTGTTCTTTACGAAATGGTGAGCTTCGAAATTGAGCAGCTTTTCGCGGGCGATCCAACCATTAAACAGCAGGTAGTTGAGGCAGCGAAAAAGCTGGAAGCAGAAGGTGTGCGTGCCATCATTGGCGCCTGCGGCTATTTCGCCCACTTTCAAAAAGATGTGGCAGCTGCTGTGGGTGTACCTGTGTTTATGTCTAGCTTGTGTCAGCTCGCAACCATTAAAACGTGGCTTCCTGCTTCCAAAAAGATTGCTGTGTTTGCTGCCGATGGCGCAAGTATCGATGATGAGTTTCTTTCTAATGTGAACACCACAACCGATCAAATCGTGGTGGTGAATGTGGGGGATATGGAAAGCTTCGCTCCTGTCCGATGGGGAAAAGGTCCGCTCGATAACGGCATGCTAGAAGATGATTTGGTGGAGTTGGTCACTGAGGTGTGTGCCGAAACCCCTGAAGTAGATGCTATCTTGCTTGAATGCAGCGACCTACCACCATATGCTGCGGCAATTCAGCGCGCAACGGGATTGCCTGTGTTTGACTTTATTACGTTAGCAAAATGGGTAGAAAGCGTTGTGGTACAGCGTCCGTACTATGGAATGATTTAAATAATCGTGAGATGCCTTTTGTGTAAAAGCTCCTGCTTTTATCGCACTTAGTCTTTTGTGGGCTTTGGCAAAACATATTTAATACTTGTCTTTTGCGAAAGCTCCGAAATAGTTGAAGCTGCCATAACTAGTTTGATGAAGTATTTTATGGAAGCGAGGAAAATGGCATCCTTAGGTTTAACAAATGAACAACGTAAAATGGTAATGGTGCTACTGTGTGGTGCCGTATTAGTTGTTTTGAATCAGACGCTTCTTTCACCTGCGCTCCCTTCTATCATGGAGCATTTACAGGTTGATGCCACTACGGTTCAGTGGTTGACATCTGCCTATGCATTAATGGAAGCGGTTGTGATCCCGCTTGCTGCGTGGTTTATGGGTAGATTCAATACGCGCGTATTGTTCATTGGTGGTATGGCGTTGTTCGGGGCGGGCAGTTTCGTAGCAGCCATCGCTCCAGTGTTTGCTGTGCTGCTGCTTGGACGAATTATGCAGGCTATGGCGACAGGTGTCATGATGGTTATGGTTATGTCGCTCATCTTGCTCACGTTTCCACGTGAAAATCGCGGTAAAGCAATGGGCTTGGTCAGCTTGGTAATTGGATTTGCTCCTGCAGTTGGTCCTTCTTTGGGTGGCTTACTTGTTGATCTAGTCGGTTGGCGTGCTTTGTTCTGTATCGTTGTAATATTTTCGATACTAATTATTTTTTTGCTTTGCGTTCACTGAAAAATCGCGAAGGATTTCCTCGAACATCGGCTGATGTTGCATCTATTGTTTTTTCGTCTATCGGATTAGCTTCACTGTTGTATGGCTTGTCGTCATTCGCTTCGTCAGACTATGTGGAACTATGTATTGCTTTGATGGTTGTGGGCATTATCTTTGTAGCCTTGTTTGTACGCAGGCAGTTCAAGCTTGATGAGCCAATGTTGCGTCTTGAAGTGCTTCGTAGTCGTCGTTATCGAACAGCGTTTATAGTTTGCGCTATTTTGCAAGCTATTCTTATTGGTTTAAGCGTTATTATGCCGCTTTATATTCAGAATATTTTGGGCTATTCGGCAACCATTAGTGGTTTGGCTACACTGCCTGGTGCATTACTTGGTGCTTTTGCCGGTTTGTTTGCTGGTCGTATTTTTGACAAGCATGGTGTTCGCGGTGTTTCGCTTGGCGGTGTAACGGCACTGTTTATTGGTTGCATAGGTATGTTTCTATATGATATCGATTCAACGCTAGTACTAGTAATTCTGGCAAATATGGTTACATGTGGTGCTCTGCAAATTCTGTTCACACCTATTAATACTTGGGGTGTAAATTCGCTTGATAACGAATTGGTACAGCATGCAACAGCAACTACTAATACCGTAAACCAGGTTGGTGCGTCTCTTGGTACAGCGCTCATTATGTCATTTAGTGCATTGGGAACTTCGATGGCGCCAGAAGGTACGGCACTTGAGCAAACGTTTTATGGGTACCACTGGTCATTTGCGGCAATTTTAGTAATTGCCGCAATTGTATTGTTAGTGGTTGTATTGTTTGTGCGCAATATGAAATCAGACAAGTTGCCTGTTGTGGCTCGTCCTAATCAGGGGGAATTTGAAGTGTATCGCGTTGTGGGTGAAGTCATGGACACTAATCCAGTTGTGGTTTCCCTTGATGCACCAATGAGTGCTGCTGCTAAGACGCTTGCTATGTCTGATTCGAGTGGCGCGGTAATCGTGGATGAGCAGGGCATGGCTCGTGGTTTTATTTCCAATAGCGATATTCTGAGATTCTTTGCTGATGAGTCTAAGTTGATCACGGGTATGTCTGGATTTGTTGTATTCCGTGAATTGGACGACAAAGATGTGCGTAAGCAGATCTCGCGCATGAAAGATATTCGCGTATCTGATGTTGCTACAAGGAAAGTTATTGGCGTTTCGCCCGATACTACGCTTGGTGAAGCCTGTAAGATGTTGGCCGAAAAACGCCTGAAGCTTTTGCCGGTGCTTGATGATGGCAAATTAGTGGGTGTCGTTCATCGTAGTAGTTTGCTTCGTCTTATTGCGGATGTTTTAGAAGAGGACGAACAATAATGCAACAATGCGTGTCTGTTTAGGAGGGCACTATGAGTCTATACGATCAATTGGTTGCGTATTGCCCTTTTAATGAACAGGAAGAAAAAGATAAGCAAGTTTTCTTAACTGCGCTTGAGCATGATGCGAATTGTTTTCACAGAAGCGCTCAGGCGCATTTTACCTGTTCGGCATGGGTTGTCGATGAGGCGCGCACGTCGACCGTGATGGTATTTCACAACATTTACAACTCGTGGAGCTGGATTGGTGGCCATGCTGACGGGTGTCAGGATTTGCAGGTGGTTGCCTTGCGCGAACTGGTGGAAGAAACAGGCATTACCCATGCGCGTATTATTTCGTGGAACAATGGGACAAATGCAGAAAGCTCCAACCTGCGTGCCAATGAAGCAACAAGTATCAATGAATTCACAAGCCCTATTTTCTCTATTGAACTTCTTACGGTAGATGGCCACGAAAAGCGCGGAGAATATGTAAGCTCGCATTTGCATTTAAATGTAACGTATCTGGTTGAAGCAAGCATGACGGAGCCTCTTCGAGTAAAGCCTGATGAAAATAGTGGCGTGAAATGGGTGCCGCTTAATGAAGTACTCGCAAACTCAAATGAGCCTTGGATACGTGACAGGATTTACGCCAAATTGTTAGCGAAGTTGCAGACGAAGTAGACGAGTCTGCTGAGCAACAGGTGAAGTAGGGCGAGTCAGTTGAGTAACTCAAATAACCCTATTTGGGGGCATTTGAACCAGGGGTTTCGGCTTTCCGTGTCAAATAATGCGATTTGGGGGCAAGCATTCGGAATGGTTTTAGGGGTTTTCGTTGCGCAAGGTAATCAATAAGAATATTGGTGTCACAGAAGAGCCTCATACGAATTCCTCAATTCGGCTTCTAAAATATCGTCATAGGTTTTTCCAGTAAAGTAGCTTTCTGGAACAGCGAATGTTTCGCGCGAAATAGCGGCTGCAAGGCTATCTTTCTGTTCTTGCGTGAGGTGTCGTGTGCCAGGAGTTAGGGTTGTTTGAGATTGCGGCAATTCGCCGGTAACATCCACGTATTCATAAGCTTTGTTGATCAATTCAGTTGGATTTGAGCCTATTTCTTTTAAGCGTGTATTAACTCTATCACGGAATGACGCAGGAACACGGCTTGATACCATTGGATCCATTGAGACCTCCTGTCATATGGTCATACAAAACTATAGCATTGCAAAACGGGTGGCACACATCGCGAATTCGCGAGCTTTAGCTGGGGCGTTGTGTCGTACGTGCTAAAAGTAGAAATTCGTATGACACGGCTCAAAGAACATGGTCTTAAGTATCAAGAAATAAATTTTTAAAAAGTTGCAAGGATTTACACAGCTCGTTCGTGTTCTTAGTGAATAGGGAAACTAGGGAAAAGCAAAGAGGTGTGAAATCATGAAGAATAGTAATAAAACAATGCTAAGCGGGAAATCAGCGGCAAGCAGAATTCAAGCAACAGTAAGCGGAAATCAGTCAGCTGTAAGTAGAAAATCGATGGCCTTCCGAGCAGCTATTGCGGTGGCGATGATTGCGCTTGCTCTTACCTGCGTATCAGTGCTTTCGGGCTGTTCGGTTCCATCTGCGCAAGCTGCAACTCAGAACGATTCAGTGCAAAGCGAAACACTGAGCACCGATGCAACAACTTCTAATGTGGATGCGGTAATCTTGCAGCAGAAAGCTTCGTCTTCAAATGCTGCAACTCCACAACAAAATGCATCGTGTCCTAATGGATTTATTGATGCCAACAACGATGGCATTTGCGACAATTGCCACAACAATTCCAACCACAATGGTGTTTGCCAGAATGCTGATAATACTTATTCAGTTTGTGGAAGCGCCTGTAAAAACAGTGACGGTATTTGCCAAAATGAAAATTGTCCAAATTACGGAGCAGGTAACTGTAAAAATGCAGCCAATGCTGGTCAGAACGCGGCAAATGCTGGCCAAAACGCAACGTGTGCTAATGGAGGAAACTGTAATCCTACTTGCAATCAGGGAGTTGGTAACGGATGCGGAAACGCTTACCGTAATGGGAATGGCGACATGAATCATTTCGGACGTTGTTAAGCAGTCCCTTCTTAATTCGCTGTTCGGACCTGTTATAAACTAATAAGTACTATGCGTGATCCTTCTGACATAGAACAAACCATGAACACTTTCGCTGATGCGGTGTGGCGTGCGTGTCTTGTGTACCTTTCTGCGGTTGATGCGGAAGACGTTTTTCAAGATACGTTTATGAAATACGCGCTTTACGACCAATCGTTTCGCAGTGAAGAGCATAAAAAAGCCTGGCTTTTGCGGGTAGCAATAAACGCATGTAAGGATTTTCTAAAGGCGAAGCGTACCAAAAATACGTCTTTGGATGATCGTCTGGATTCCGATGGTGAGCTTGCAGATAGCCAGGCTTTGCAGGCTCAAAATTCCAATGAAGGTCTTCGGGAAATACTTGACGCGATGGATTCCTTGGGAGATCCGCCCAAAACGGAATTGTACTTATCTTTGTATGAGGGATATTCCGCACGTGAAATATCTCATATTACGGGAGAGCCAGAAGGCACGGTATATTCCTGGATATCACGAGGAAAAAAGAAACTACAGGAGGTATTGCAATGAGTGACATCGAAAAACGCCTGCGCGATACCTTCGATGAAATACATGCGCCAGAAAATCTGAAAGCTAAAACGTTAGCAGCTATCGAAGAGGCGCGCATTAATCAGGCATGCACTTTTGAAGAAGAATGTGCTGTTGAAAGGGAACGCGCTGATAAAAAGGAACATGCTGCCATTACGGAAAATAGAAATATGGCGAGCACTGCTATTGCGAATCGCGCCGCAAGCACGGAACGCATCGCAGGTGCGGATCATACTTCCAACACAAACCATGCCGCCAGCAAAAAACAAGGAGCGTCAGCTCAGTCTCCGCAAGCAAGTGTCATCCATGCTGAAAAACGCTTTCACATACTTTCGAGTATGCGTACAAAAATTGCTCTTGCAGCCTGTGCAGTTCTGATAGCGCTTGGAATAGGTGGTGGCGCGTATGCTTACAACACACCTTCAGCTTATGTTGGTATAGACATAAATCCTTCAATCGAACTAGGAGTAAACTGCTTTGATTATGTGGTAAGCGCAGAAGGCGTTAATGAAGATGGAGCAACGCTGTTGAGCCAAACATCACTAACAGGAATGCGCTACGAAGATGCCATTCAAGCGCTCGATGATGCGCTGGAGGCGAGCGGCTATTTAACAAATGATGCTGCAGTTTCCGTAACGGTGGCGGGCAATAATAATGACCAGTGCTCTCATTTGGAATCAGCAAGTCAGAATTGCTTTGAGTCTGCTGGGCAAGGGGTGCATTGTTCACGGGTAACTGAAGATGAGCACCGCGAAGCCCATGAGACAGGACTAGGCATGGGTAAATACCAAGTATGGCGTGCTTTAAATGATGCTGGAGTTAATATTTCTGCAGATGAAGTAGCTACTATGGCCATGTCAGAATTGCGGTCGTTAGCAGCAGAAAATGGTGTAAGCACTTCCTCTGAAGACGGAGTAGCCCCAGACACAGAAACAGGAGACAATTCAAATCAATCAGGCCATCATGGTAATGGGGAATATGAGCATCATGGTGGCAAATAGCTGCTTTAGTATTGTTGTGTCTTGGGATATTGATAGCCCGTCGTAGAAATGCGGCGGGCATGTTCATGCCGTTTGCCCGCTAAGCGGTAGGCTTTACCTATGCAGAAAAAAATACGCTTTCTTCCTGCGATAAGATCAAATGTCGGTGGGGATCATACAAAGCGTTAACTTTTAGTCTTGCTCGTCATAATAATTGGCTCATCAGGGCACCATGGTTCTGTTTTGTATGCATCCATTATGTATTTAGCACTTATTTATTTGGAAGGTTGCGATGGCAGAGTACAACAAGCTCACCCCTGAACTTATTGGGCAACTTAAAAAGATAGTTGGTGAAGAAAATTGCTATGTTGGTGACGACATTAGCTCTGACTATTCTCATGACGAAATGCCTATCTACGGCACTAATATGCCTGAGGTGGTATGCCTACCTGAAAGCACTGCTGAAGTAGCTGCCATTATGATGTTGTGTAACGATAATAAGATTCCCGTAACGGTGCGTGGTGCCGGTACGGGTCTTGTTGGCGGCGCAACTCCATTATTTGGCGGCGTTGTTTTGTGTACCATGCGTATGGATAAAATTCTGTACTATGACATGAACAATCTTTTCGTTCATGTTCAGCCTGGTGTTCGCCTGTGTGATTTGGCGGCAGATGCGCTTGAGCATGATTTGATGTATCCACCTGATCCTGGCGAGAAAACGGGTTCTCTTGGTGGTAATGTAAGCACCAATGCTGGTGGCATGCGTGCAGTAAAGTATGGCACTACGCGTGATTATGTTTTGGCTATGACGGTTGTTTTGCCAAATGGTCAAATTCTTGAATTGGGCCGTTCGGTTACCAAGACCAGCTCTGGTTATAGTTTGCTTCACCTGATGATTGGCTCCGAAGGTACGTTAGGTGTTATCACTGAGCTTACTTTGAAGCTTATCCCTAATCCAAAAGAAGATATTAGCTTTATTCTTCCTTTTGCAAATATCGAGGAAGCGATTTCTGCGGTACCAAAGATAAAGCTTGCTGGTTTAGGTCCACAGTCCATTGAATTTATGGAACGTGACATTGTAGATTCTTCTGCAAATTACACGGGCAACAAGATTATTCCTACTGTTATTGATGGTAGGGAAGCGGGCGCTTATATTTTGGTCACCTTAGACGGCAATGATCAGGACGAAATTTTCCAGCGTGCTGAGATTCTTGCTGAGATCGGTGAAGAAATGGGCGCTTATGACACGTTAGTATTAAGCCATCCGGCTGATAAACGTGCTGTTTGGGAGGCTCGTAGTGCATTTTTGACTGTCATTGAAGCTGAGACCGACCTGATTGACGAAATGGACGTAGTTGTTCCCGTGGATAAGATTCCAACATTCTTGGAATATGCCCATGAAATTGGTGATAAATACGAAATGCGTATTCGCTCCTTTGGCCATGCGGGTGACGGCAACTTGCATATTTATTGCTGTGCAAACGATATGGACGAAGATGTATTTATGGAGCGCACTTCTAAGGTTATGCAAGCGGCATACGAAAAGTGTACTGAACTGCGCGGCCAGGTTTCGGGCGAACACGGTATTGGTTATGCCAAGAAAGAATACTTGCGTGAATCTTTGGGCGATACTGCTATTGATTTGATGGCGGGCATTAAGAAGGTATTTGACCCGAATATGATTTTGAATCCTGGCAAGATTTGCAACTAATTCATTTCTTTTAGTTAAGCCTTTTGCTAGGTGATATACACTAAAAAACACATATATTGGTAATGATATAAAGCATCGGGTTTCCGATGCTTTATAGTAATCAGGCGGCATAATGCTTGATGAAACTGATGAGAGAAAATACAGGACAGTATGAAAGGGGGCGTCATGATAACCACTACTTGTGATGAAAATTCAGACCGTCCTCTTGTCATAGTCGCTCATGCTTCAGTAGGGTCTGGCCACCGTAGTGCTGCTCAGGCCGTTGCTCAAGCGCTTGAAGATTTATGCGGAAAACACCCGAATCTTCCTGCTGATACTGAAATTGCTGTTCTGGATATTCTTGATTATGGCTACGTGAAATTTGACGGTGATAAAACCGCAAATGTAACGGTAGTTTTTAATTCGTTGTATGACTTTACATGGCATCACGTTTTTACGGGCCGTTTGCTTTGGGCGGGCGGTTGGGGCTGGTCTCCCTGCATGTTTAAGTCATTTACTAGGCTTATTGAAAAGCGCAAACCAATAGCGGTTATTACAACACATATCGTTGCGGCGAATGCTGCTGTTGCTGCCCGTATGATTACGCGTCAAGTATTTCCTTTAGTGTGTGTTCCGACGGATTATGGCGCTGAAGGTTTTTGGCCTCATCTTGATTGCGATTTGTTTTGCTGCGCAGATGAGGAAATGGTCAAGGAACTTAAGCCAAGAAAAGTTCCTGATAGCCATATAAAAGTGACAGGAATTCCTGTTCGCAAGGGTTTTTCTGAGCCTTGCGACAGGGAAGCGGTATTGAAAAGCTTTGGACTTCCAAAAGATAAGATAAACGTTATTGTTATGGCAGGGGCTCGTTTGGCGCAACCCTATATGCCTTTCCGTGAAATTGTGAATAAGATTCTTCCTTGTCTGTCGGATTTTCCAGAGATGCATTTTTCTTTTCTTGCTGGTGCGGATGAGGAATATGCTGCTAAGTTGCGTGAGTTTTTTGAAGAACGAAGAATTACCAACGTTACCGTTTTCAACTATATCGAAAACATTCCTGGCCTAATGGAAGCAAGCGACATGATTATTGCTAAGTCAGGCGGATTGGCAACAACAGAATGCTTATGTGCTCGCTTGCCATTAATTTTGGTAGGCAAATCGTATGGTCAGGAACGAGCAAATACACTTACAGTTACAGCGGTAGGTGCTGCTGTAACGGCAGAAACATCGGAAGAATTATTAAAGCAGCTGGATCAAATTCATTCTGATCCTACGCGTTTGCAAACAATGCTTTCTGGCGGTGAAACGCTGCGCCGGCCTCATGCGGCTCGTGATATTGCCACCACCACGCTTGATATGGTGGGCACCATCAAGCCACCAAAGCGCCATTTCGCAAAGGTATATTGGGGTAAAAAACCCCATCGTGTGCGTTAAGTAATATTCCTTTGTTTGTGGCATGCTAATCCGCAGCGCTAGCTAACAGTGCCTGTTAAAGTACCTGTTAATAAGGTGTGCGTGCTGGTTAATGCTTGCAGTATCAATTCATAACAGTATCCGTGCGTTCTAATGGCGACATGGCTGGCGTTGATTGATCCGATAGTAAAAGTGCAACTGCTATCGTGGCATGATGCAGCTAATGCTATTCCATGCCACATATACTTGAGTTGGTTGATAAATCATGCCACAGCATTAAAGGCTTGCTTTGCATTTCGTAAACCCGAACAATTCCTTCTAATTCAGGCGCAACTTCGTTTGTTGCGAAAATGCTAGAGGAAACATCGGTGAAGCTTCTAGTGAAGGCTGGGTTATAAAAAACCTGTTCAGGGTCTTCTAGTAATGCACCATAGTAAATATCTGCCTCTACCAAATCTTGGAATAGATGACTTCCATAGGACAGTTCAGGTGAATAGCCTGCTTCGGAGCTAGCAACTTCGCAGATACCTGCAAAATCGCAAATATCGGCAAATGAAACAGGAACACCAAGCTCAGGCGATGAAGTGCCAATGCGACCTGGTACTAGCAACAAGCAATTCTTTTCTGTGCTTCGATAGTACTCATTTACGATGCCGATAAGACGTGCGATGGTGGGTTTTTCAGCGTGAGGGCAATGGTAATACTTTATAGGATCTACTTGTACCACAACGTCAATATTGATCATACGTGACTTGCCCATTGCGCAGCGTTGAATGCTGAAAAAGGTTTTCTCTTTTAGTAACTCAGGGATATCAATTCGCTTACCCGACTGTAAAAGATGAAGTGGTCGGCATTGTAGAAGATTAACGACGAATTGATTTTCTTTCCCTACATTGATGGTGTATTCAATATCGACGGGATGTTCATAATTGCGTTCAAGGGTAGATAAAATATCAGCCATGAGGCTGGTAAATGTTTTGTTTTCGACTAACCCTTGGCAGGACGCAAATAATACAGGACGATAGTGCCCCTGTTCGCGCAGACGGCCTTCAGCTTCCTGATCGTGCTCGAAGACTGCTTGTTGGGCATATCGAGGAAATACCTCAACTAGATCCAATACATTTCGTTCGCTTAATGCATACTGCTGCAAATCAAGAACGTCAGCATTGTGCTGTGAATAGCGATGTCTGTCTGCCCATGTTTGGCTGATGCGTGCCAATGGCTTATCCAAACTGATAAGACGTGGATAGTCAGACTGAGTACGGTCAACAGCTTTAGTTCCTAAGCCTGCAACCAACCGAAGCATACCCGCATTGGGGTTCAGTTTGTCTGACCATCTATACATGCTGCGTGAATAGCCTACCCCAGCTGCTGTTGGTAAGAAAAGCTGATGACCATAATGTGACCCGCTAACTCGTTGTACTAAAAGTGCCATCTGTTCTTCTTTGCGATCAAGTCCATTGCGACGGCGATATTCAAGAGCAGATGGATCCATGGTTGAAGCATACACCTGGCGAACAGCATTTTCGAAAGCGGCAAGACGGTCTTCTAGGGGACCTATGTTAGTGCAAAAGACCGATTCGTACTTTCCGGCAAAAGCGTTGCCGAACCCGTCTTCCAAAAAACTACTTGATCGAACGATAATCGGAGCTTGTCCGTAGTAGTCCAGAATCTGAGTGAATTGTTCGCGTATATCGTCAGGAAAAGAACCACTCAAAAAACCTTTAGCAAGTTCGGGCGCGGCAGAAATAAAACCTTCTTTGCTTCGCTGTTTAATGCGCGTTTCCCATAGGTTATTAGCAACTAGGTAGGAATAAAAAACATCAGAACCAATGTAGAACGAATCATGGGGTTCAAGACGAGTGTATACCTGAGGAAGTTGCTGTTGGATGATTTTTCGTGCAAGAAGCATGCCACAAGCTTTACCACCGATTAATCCTGTTCCAATCATATGGTCACGAATTTCAAAATAATCAGGCGGGGTAAAGAAACGTTTTACCATTTCGCGCATTTTGATGTCTTTGGTTACCATCATATTGCACATTTTAGTGCAGGTGTTTTCGGTAATAGTTCCTTGTTCCCAGTCGCGTTGGGCAAGAGCAAAGAATCGATCCCAGCTGTCGATGTTACGGTTAGGTGCTGTTTTTGATCTCTTGTTTGCTAAGGCATAGAATCTGCTGGCATCCATGCCATCGGTGAGTGCTGAAACGTTTCCTGTTTCTGGCGAATATTGATGGGCAAGAAACATGGTTTCGCTATAGCGGTTCCAAACCTTAAGAGGATGGATGTAGAGGCTAGCAGGAGCTTTCCCTTTTGAGTTCGGAATGGCAGAGGAAGTTCTGTCTGGTGCGTTAGTGGTGAACTTTGGTGATTCGATCGTTGTATTGGTCGTAGGGGTTAGTGTTGCGGATTCTGAATTAGTCGTGGGAGTTTCTGAATAAACATCAATAAGCAGTTGTGTGGTATCACGAATTTTAGCGATTGCCTGAAAGGAATGACCACCACGGATAATAGGGAAGTAGGCAACGGTATCGAGCTCGAACAAGTAAGGGCAGGTTACACGAAAAAAATTCCCCATCATAAGATCTGCCGACCAGGCAGCTTGCAATTCGCTTAAACAGTCAAATACGTAGCAAACACCTCTCCCTTCTTTGGTAATGATTTCGCGAACTTCAATAGTGAATGCTTCAAATCCCTTGTGAGGATTAAGTTCATAGATGGTAACTCCTGCCTGCTCGTTTACTAAAGGAGCATGTGATGCAAAGCGGATATAGATCATAGGTCGATTATCTGCGACGCATTGTTTTACAAAGGGATTTACGAAGTAAGGAAAATCGGCAAGGGAGGAAAGCTGCCAAACCACGTTATCACCTAAACGAATATTGTCAAAAACGGGATCAAGCTGTGGTATGCCACATGAAATTCGTTCGAACGCTGCCATAAAAATCCTATCAGTAAAGTGTAAGGAATACGCAAGGGTATGCGTTTTCGTAAAAGAAACGCGTAAGAGCCGGTGTATTTACAAAAGCGGCACACAAGGGCTTGCGTATTCGTGAAAGTAACACGCAAGCCCTTGTATTTATTAATTTGATACACAAGCTATATGCATTTTCCCTGATCATAGGAGGGCGATGTTTCAATTGAGTAACGCTGAGGATAATAATGGAGTACGGTAGATTAAAACATCCGAACGACAAAAGAAAAAGGCCAGCTGCCTGAGCGACTGACCTGCAATTTCGTGGAGCCAACGGCCGGACTCGAACCGGCGACCTACGCATTACGAGTGCGTTGCTCTACCAACTGAGCCACGTTGGCATTGTGCTTACTCATGAATAAGCGCCCAAGAAGTATACCGAAATTAAAGACTTTCTGCAAGCATTTGCTGTCATGAGTTGTTTTACAAAGCTATGTTTTGCGGAGGCGGATTAGCCTTTTTCTTTATCTTCTTTTGTAAATTATTGCATGACTAGATATTTCTGATGTGGCGAAGATATCTTTCGAGAGAGTATGCTTCAAACTGTTTTAGCGATGTACATGATAAGAGAAAAATAATTCTACTGATAATCAATTTGTATATTCCGATGAAGCGAATAACGAACCTCTAATCTGCTAGAAAATTAATTACGAGGGAGATTCTTGCAAGATGTTCAAAGTAAACCTAATGAGTCTGATGAATTCTAAGATGTTGGGTCTTTAATGAAAGGGAAAGAGGTCAAAACATTAGTTTGTTCTTTGGACAAGTTTAAGTTGAGCTCTTTCTTATAGTCTTTTGGTAGCGGGCGCTCTTGGTTTGCTGGGATTGACCGCAATAATTACAGCGGCTGTTGCTCGTAGGGTATTACGTCGTAAAGAGTAGCAATTTCGGTTAAGGTTGCTGTATAACAATCTTTAAGCGAAGTGCTCCTGAAGGCTGCAAGGTTATTACCCTTGCAGCCTTTTTATGTCCGTTGTCTCGAGGAAGATATACTTGTTTATATGCTGGGGAACATAAGGAGGAATCTATGAAAACGCAATTTAAACGAGTTGACCCATCTCAATATGCTCATGCTTGGGAGAATGTTCCCTATAGTGATCAGGATCCTTTGCAGGTAGTGCATATTTATACGCCAGGAAATGAAGGGGACTATCCGTTGCTAGTGTACGTAAATGGCGGCGGTTGGGTGCAGCAGCTTACTAACTACAATACGGTTCCTGGTGTATGGAAAGCGCCCTCACAAGGATATGCACTTGCTTCGATAGGGTATCGTTTGGCTCCTCGGTGGTGCTGGCCAACGCAGGTATTAGATGTAAAAGCAGCCATTCGTTTTTTGCGCGCACACGCGCATGAATTTGGCTACAATGCTGATACCATTGTGGCTTGGGGAAATTCTGCTGGTGGTCATATTTTGGAAATGTGTTGCGCAACAAATGGAAAGCGAACATTCGAAGACCTAACAATGGGATATGCTGATCAAAGTAGTGACATTCAGGGTCTTATTGCGTTTTATTCACCAAGTAATTTATATCAAGCAGAATTGGATAATTATATTAGCGTTGAAGAATTACATGCTTTAGCTGAATCGCCTGAAGGGTTAGATGACGATCGTCCAGGCATGGCGTTAAATTCTAATATTGAATTAGGATGTAGAGCCCTTGATAATCCAGCGATTGCCGCCATGGCTAGTCCAATTAACTTTGTAACGAAGGATTTTCCGCCAACATATTTTGTTCAAGGACTCGCTGATCCTGTTGTTGCCTATACCCAAACAACTAGTATGTATAACAAAGTGGTATATGAGTGTGGAGAAGACAGGGCAAAAATGGATTTAATACCTGGCGCCGTTCATGGTGATCCTGCTATAAAGGCTGATGAGATTACGAAAAAGGTATTTGATTTTGTCGATACCATTGTGTTTGGGAAAGTTCGACAGCGCCCTGAATTACTAGAAGTAAAGACTTTTTAGGACTGGATCTATTATTTGGCTTATCGTGCCAAATAATGCAATTTGGGGGCATTTGAAATGGAATCTTTGGGTGTTGGTGCCAAATAACTCAATTTGGGGGCAAACAATTGAGGGGCTATTGGGGATTTCAATTGAAAGACAAAGCGCTTGTTACCCCAATAGCCTGGATGATTACATCGCATGTTTAGTGGCACCAATTTGGAGCGATCTAAGATGCCCCCAACACACTATATTTGACACAGCAAGGTCAAAAAGCGATTCCAAATGCCCCCAACTATGTATATTTGGCACTAGATAAGAAATGTTCAGGTTATTGGATTTAAACCTTGCATAGCTATTCCGTAAACACGTCAGCCATCTGTCTGTTTGCTACAGCTTTAGGAGTTTTCCAATCTTCAGAGTCATCGGGGCGGGGAGCCATCTTGCTTTCGTCACCGCCAGCATCTTTTAGTCGTTTCAAATAGTTGCGCGCTTCTTTTGCGGTAACTCCAGAAAGTGCCAGCAGGGCAATCATGTTTGGAACCGCCATGCATGCGTTAAAGATATCAGCAATAGTCCAAACAGCAGAAACAGTCATGTATGGGCCAATAAAGATACAGGCAATGTAGAGCCAACGATAAACCTTTACAGCTTTTGCGCTGCGGTTACTGAAGTATTCAAGACAGCGTTCACCGTAATAACTCCAACCCAAGATGGTGGTAAAGCCGAACAAAGCCAAGCATATCATCAGAATAAATGACACAACCTCAGATGGGACGAATGGCAAACCAGCTTGGAATGCAGCGCTGGTAACAGCAGCGCCTTCAAGTCCAGGAATGTTGTAGGTATTGGTCATAACAAGTGCGAGGCCAGTCATGGAGCAAATAATGATGGAGTCAATGAAAGTTTGGGTCATGGTGACCAAACCCTGACGAGCAGGTTCGTTGGTTTTGGCTGCAGCTGCCGCGATAGGTGCAGAGCCTAAACCAGCTTCGTTTGCGAAAATACCGCGCGCAAGACCCATTTGCATAGCAATCAAAATTGCGCCAAACATACCAGCGCCAAATGCCTGCAAACCAAATGCATGCTGAACAATAAGAAGTAAGGCAGCAGGGAGTTTGTCAATGTTGTAGAAGATCAGCGTGAAAGAAAAGATTAGAAACACGACAACCATTGCAGGAACAACGCGCTCTGAAACGGTCGCGATACGCTTCAAGCCTCCGATAATAACAAGGCCGGCAAAAATAGCGGTAACTAAACCACCAATAACGGTGGCAATAGAATATTCGGCACCAAACAGGTTTACAGTGTAGGCCATAGCAGGATCAAAGAAACCTGTTACTGCACTGGAAATGGAATTCACCTGAGTAAATGTACCAATACCAAACAATCCTACGCACATGCCAAAAAAGGCAAATAGCTTAGCGAGCCAACGCCATTTCTGACCCATACCATTTTCAATGTAGTAGAAAGGACCGCCTAAAACGTGACCTTTCTTATCCATGGTACGGAACTTGACTGCTAGAAGACCTTCGGAAAATTTAGTCGCCATACCAAACAATGCAGCAAGCCACATCCAGAATAAAGCACCAGGACCGCCTGCTACAACAGCGGTAGCAATACCAACGATGTTACCAGTACCAACTGTTGCAGACATTGCCGTGCATAATGCGCCGAAGCTGGTAACTTCACCTTTGCCGCCTTCCTCGTTTCGGAAGGTGTAGTAAAGAGCTTTGCCCAGCGTACGGAACTGTAAACCATGAAGGCGGATAGTCAAGAAAATACCGCCCAAAAGAATCAATGCAATTAGGGGTGGACCCCAAATAAAACTATCTATGACCGCAAGAATATCGTTAAACGCGTCCAAGATGTTCCTTTCTTCTCGCCCTACAGAACTTCAACCCTCAATAGAACTAGATGAAATATCTGGAGGATACAGAAAAAAGAATTCATTGAACGAATATGAAACTCTGTCCTTTTGCCTGAGAGTTTTAGCACTTGGTCATTGGCTTGGTGGCCAGCGCCATGCACCTTGCCCCTTCGGCACCTAGAAAGACTAGGATTCTCCAGAGACCCCATCCATGCCCAGTTTCTTTCGATTCAAGGCACTTCTATGAGGATGTAACGAATGGTAGTGTACTACCGTTATTGTTTCGAAATGAAGTCAGGAATTAAAATTCCCAGAAATACGGTTTTTGCGGTAGTTCAGCATCGGTGAAGTGCATTTTGCTCAATGTGGCGTACGCTACCCGTGTAAAAGAGGCATATGCCACTCGAGCGAATGCGGTATGTTAGCCCATAAAGCACGTTGTCATTGACGTAGAAAGTGCATTTCTACCAAATGGAGCGTGCACCATCAACATATAAAGGTGTGCCATTTACCATGTCAGAGCAATCACATGCCAAGAACAGCGCAGCTGCAGCAATATCCATAGGATCGCCCACTTTGCGGTTGTGTGGGATAGGGTGGGTAATTGCCTCGTAAGCGCGTGGTTTATTGAGCGTGCTTTGGGTCATGTTGGTGTCAATGTAGCCCGGACAAATACAGTTTACGCGAATGTTGAAACGGGCCCATTCGAAAGCCATGCAGCGCGTTAGTTGCAGAACGGCTGCTTTTGCTGAAGCGTATGCTGCCATACGGGTTGATGCAACACGGGCAACAACGGAAGCTAAGTTAATAATGTTTCCTTGTTCTTGTTCAATCATTACCTTAGCGACTCGTTTAGATAGAAAAAACACTGCCTTATAGTCAGTGTCCACAACGCGATCGAACTCGTCTTCATCGGTATCAACAATAAGCTGGTCATTACTTAAAACCACGCCAGCATTATTTACCAAAATATCAATACGTCCAAAGGCGTCCATGGCAGTGTTAACAAGCTTTTCCTGATCATCGTTAGAGCGAACATCACAGCGCACAGGAATAATCTGACTTCCAAGTTCTTTGTCGGATTCTTCGGCAATTTCACGAGCACGCTCATTGATTTTGTCTTCGTCCATATCAGCAATAACTAAATCGGCTCCATAAGCGGTAAAGGTACGTGCAATACCACGCCCAATACCAATTTCGCTTCCAACGCCGGTGATGATTGCTTTTTTACCAGTAAGGTCAAAGCGTGGAATACCCATTTGCCCTGTTGTGAATACGGTGTGATCGCTACCTTTCATGTATGGCCCTCCCGTGATCCTTAGGCGTTTTCCCCTTAAACGCCTTATCCCACCATGTTATAGCTTTCAAGTAGCCAGAGTAAGAACTACTTGCGCTTAGTATTAAGCGCAAGTAGTGAAGTCCTTTTGCTCCTAAATACCTTCACGCTTCAGGTACGACTTCATTGCATATTGCGTAATGTCGGAACGATTTATCACACCAACTACTTTGCCATGATCGAGAACAGGAGCCTTCTTCAGATGATTATCACCCAAAATGCGGCAAACTCTAGGAAGGTCAAAGTCGATATTTACACCAATCGTATTTCTAGTTGCAATATCCATAACGTTTCTGTTGACTAATGCGCCTAGCTTTTCATCAAAGTCTGAATTGTCGCGCTGTAAGCGCATAATTAATACAACAGGATCAGTATACATGTGACTGCGATCGGAAAGCTCACGCATAACATCGCCATCGGAAATAAAACCAACGGGCTCATTTTTATCATTAACGATAGGCATAGCGCTTACATTCTTTTCAACGAACATGTGAATTGCATCAAGTACAGTTGCGCTTGCAGGCAAAGTGAAAACGTCACGGCACATGATGCTTTCAAGAAGTGACTTTTCGGTGCGAGCAGGTGTTTCGCTTTCCTGTTTAGAAGGCTTGTTTTTTACGAAGATAATGGTCAGGATTAGGCCAATTGTGCAAAGTGTACCCGATACAGCAAACGATACGTTAATGCCAGTGATGCTTGCGTGAGTGGAATCCATATTTCCCATTAATGAAGCTGCAACTAACGTGTACACCGAAACCAGGATTGCGGTGCCAAGGGAACCTGACACTTGGCGTAAGGTGTTGTTAACTGAAGTTCCGTGATTCATTACTTTGTTGTCCAGTGAATTCATTGCCCATGTAGTAATAGGCATGTTTACCAGTGACAAAGAGAACATACGGACGGTATATAAAGCGGTAAGGAATACAACATCGGTACTGTCGTTTAGAGTAGCGAAAGCAAAAGTACTAATTACTAACAGGGTCATGCCGACAAGGCTTAAGGCGCGCGGCCCATGTTTGTCGAACAGGCGGCCAGCAATAGGACCCATAATGCCCATCAATATAGCGCCGGGCATTAATACCAAGCCAGAAACAGTTGCCGAATATCCCATGAGGGACTGCAAATAAATTGGCATCAAAATACCAGCCGAAAGAAGCGATGCCTGAACAAGCATGCCAATGATGGTACCCATTAAGAATCTGTGATTCTTCAACACGCGAACATTGAGCATCGGCTTTTCCATGGAAAGTTGGCGGCGGAAGAAGAATATCAAAATGATGGCACCAATTATGCTTGAAATAAGTGCTTCTGCACTAATGCCAGAAGAACCAATAACGCTAAAGCCATACAGTAAGGTGCCAAAGCCAAGGGTGGACATAATAAGAGAAGGTTTGTCCAAAGTAACGCCTTGGGAATTAGGCTTCTGCCTTTCTAATACGAAAGGTGTTACCACAATAACTATTGCAGCAAATACCGCAATTGCCACAAAAAGGTCACGCCAGCTTAAGTGGTCAATTACCAAACCAGCAACGGTAGGGCCAATTGCCGGGCCAAAAGCAATAACAACGCCGAACATACCCATTGCTGTACCGCGGCGTTCAACAGGGAACATAAGCATAAGTACGGTCATAACCATAGGCATAAGGATGCCTGCGCCTGCAGCTTGAGCAAGACGCCCGACTAACAGCAAGGGGAAGTTTGGAGCTAATCCGCATAACAAACTACCCAGCGCAAAAACACTCATTGAGAAAATAAACAAAGATCGGGTAGTAAAGCGGTCAATCAAGAAAGCCGTAATAGGAATCATGATAGCGTTTACTAAGGTAAAGCCCGTAGTAAGCCACTGAGCGGTAGAAGCATCAATGCCCATTTCCAGCATAATAGGAGGAAGGGCGGGTGTTACAACAGTTTGGTTGAGTACGGTTACAAAAGAACCAAGGATTAAAACAATGAGTGTCACTTTCTGCTTACTGGTTAAACCCCAAGCCATTATGCCTTCTTTCGTCTGATGCGTTTGATGTATCTGATGTGCTGTATCTAAAAGTTTAGTTCTTTAAGAATTCTTCGTACCAATTCATCGAAGCAAGCGATACTAAAGTCTTTTAGCGAGTGATAATATTACACTCAGTGTATTTATATAGTAAGTGTAAATTATGTAGAAATACTGCAAATGGCAGAATAATTGCTATTTGTATAAACAAACATCATCAAACGCTCAAGTGGACTGATACTAAGGTTGCGTAAATGCAGGAAAGAAACATACATAATAATGCTTCCGAAACTAATATAGATGCGAGTGTAGGCGCAAACGAAAGCGTAACCATGACCATGACTACACAATCTTCCAGTGAAGTGCAGCAAACTACCATCGAAGCGCAAGTTTGTTCTAGACTCAGGCCTGAACCTGAACCAGTTGTTTCTTCTGCGCCAGCAAGTGGTTTGCGTGAGCGTAAAAAGGAACAAACGCGTCAGGCTCTTGAGGAAACAATTTTGCGTCTTGTCATTGAAAAGGGCTATGAAAACGTAACGGTTGAAGAAGTGTGCGAACAGGTAGGCATTTCCCGTAAAACGTTCTTTAACTATTTTTCTTCTAAGCGCGCAGCAGTGTTAGGGCGTTCATATATTCCTAGCAAAGACATGTTTTTAGAGGCAATGGAAAAGTGTCCTGAGGCTAATTATCTTGACGTGCTTGCAGGCTGTATTGAGCATGGTCTTACTTCGGCAGATACGTCTGATCAAATTAAAGATTTGCGCAAAAGTGCCATGTTGCGATCTCCTGAGATTTTCTTTCGTACCAATAAAAGCTCACTGGTTTTACATCCAGCCATTACTGCTGCCTTGATGGAATATCTTTCGAAGTATCCAGAAAAACGAAAAATGCCAGAACAATCTCTGCGAGAAGAATGTTTAGTGGGAACATCGGTTGTTATCTGCATCATGCGAACTCATATTATGCTTTCGAGCTTTAAAGATAACCCGATTGATATTAAAAGCGCTCGTTTGATAGTAAACGGTTATTTATCTTAAAAAGAATTAACGTAATACATAAAAAGAATTAAAATAGCAAAACTGTGTATTTATCTGTGTGATGGCGCCTTGTGGTGTGATCTTTTTGAAAATGCGCATATTAATTAATGCGGCAAAGATAAAAGGACGGTTTTGTGGAGTACAGCTCAGGTCGAATTAAACTAGCTACAGTCGCACTGATAATTGTTGGCTTTGCTCTTGGATTTGCCGAATTTATTGTTATTGGCATTACTCCTGATATTGCTGAAATGTATGATATTCCACTTTCTGATGCTGGTAATTTGGTTGGCTATTTTGCGGTTGCTTATGCGGTATCTACTCCCATTATTGTTTTATCAACGGGACGGTTTAGGCGCTTTCCGTTATTCGTTATTTTTCTGGTAGTGTTCAATGTTGGTAACACGCTGGCTATCATTGCGCCAAGTTACGAAATCCTTATGATGGCTCGCATTTGTACCGCTATCGTTTCGGGTGTAACGCTTTCAACGGTAATGACATTTATTAACGACATTATTCCGCAGGAGCAAGCACCTCGTATTATTTCATTTGTGTATGCGGGCTTTTCTGTTGCAAGTGTTTTAGGTACGCCAATTGGCACATTGCTTTCTGATTCATTTGGCATAAAGTCTGCTTTTGTTGCAGTGGAAGCCGTTGCATTGATAGTTACGGTGCTTTTGCTTATTTCAGTTCCTCGTTCTGGATCGACTGATGTTTCTTCAAAGGTTCGCGATCAGCTTGTTATTTTGAAGGATCGCCGTATCATTTTGGTTTTAGTCATGAAGGCGTTCGGCATGGCTGCTACCTACGTGTTCTATGTATATGTAACCCCTATTTTGGAAGATTCTGTTGGACTTTCGGTATGGATGGTTAGCTTGGTACTATTCTTTTATGGTGGTGCAACTATTGTGTCCAACTTGGGAAGCGGGTCGCTTGCTCAGCGCTATGGTTTAGGAAAACTTCCTATCATGTTTGCGCTTCAGGCAGTGGTCCTTGCGTTGCTTGGGCTTAGCTTAGCTTCGGGAAACACTTTGTTATGCATTATTAATGTGGTGCTTACGGGCGTGTTTATTTATCACATGAATGCGCCCCTGCAATCGTATTTGTTGCAAGTGTCAGCAAAAGACTATCCACGCGCTTTAACGTTGGCATCTGCGGTCATGCCTACATCGTCAGATATTGGTATTGCTACGGGATCATTTTTGGGTGGTGTTGTTGCAACAAATTTAGGATTTGTGTGGTCGGGTCCCATTGGTGCAATTCTTGCGGTGGTTTCAGTGATTGCTGCTTTTATGATTTTGCAACCAGAAAGCCGTATGGGCGGATCACTTCGTTCGCGCTTGCGTTACAGGAAATAGTTCCTTGCAAAAACGCATTGCAAAAGTGAATAACGCATTGCAAAGTAGTGCAACGTCAAAAGCAAAACAATATCGTCAAAGCGAATCAATAACGCCAAAAGCTATTTTAAAGTACATAAAACAAGCGAAGCGTCATTGCTGACACTTCGCTTATGGTTTACAGGCGGTTTTGGCGTATAAGCTTAGCTTTGCGTCGTGAAGCTAGTACAAGAATCCCAACTTTTTTGCTTCGTAGGTGAGCTCATCACGGAAATCGGGATGAGCAATGGCGATTAAACGCTGTGCGCGGGTTGGAATGTCGGCCCAGCGTAAATCTGCAATTCCATATTCAGTAACAACATACTGTAAATCGTTTCGTAAAGAAGTAACAGCACTGCCAGGCGCCAAGGTAGGAACAATCTTGGAAACATCGCCCTTTTTGGTATGGGCAACACTGGTTACCGCAATGAATCCGCGACCATTTTTGGCGTTTTTAACACCGCGAACAAAGTCAAACTGACCACCGCTTGCTGAATATTGACGAGGCCCAATGCTTTCGGCGCAAACCTGCCCCGTTAAATCAATGCTTACAGCAGTATTTACCGATACAAGGTTGTCGTTTTTCGCAATATTTACCGGGTTGCACACTGTTTCGTAAGAACAGTAGTACATGTCAGGGTTTTCGTTAATAAAATCGTAGAGACGTTGGGTCCCGGTGGAATATCCACCAACTGAAACACCAGGCATATAGTTCTTACGGGAATTATCAATAACGCCTTTCATCTGCAGTTCCACAAACGCATCAGAAAACATTTCAGTAAATACACCCAAGTGCTTTTTGCAATCCAATCCTGCTGCAATGGCGTTAATGATGCCGCCAATACCCAGTTGGATGCAGTCGCCATCTTGTACACGGTCAACAATAAGTTCTGCAACCTTTATTTCTTCAGGGGTAGGAGTAGGTGTTGTAACGTCTTCGAGCATTTCGTCGTGAACAAAAAAGGCATCTATATCGCTTACGTGGTAGTTGTGCGAATCACCAAATACGCGGGGTAGACGTGTGTTAATTGCGGCAATGATGTGTTTTGCACCACGAAGGGCACCCTGTTCAAATCCCAAGGGACCAATATTACAATAACCCTGGTCGTTCGGTGGTGTCATTTGAACTACGGCATAATCTAATCCAATTTCTTCAAGCATGCGATTGGTATCAGAAAAGTGAACAGGAATATGAGTTACGCACTTGGAACCATTTGCAAACCCGGTACGTTCAACAGGGCCTGCAAAATACGTGTGATAACGGAATTGATTGGGTGTTACATCTAAATCAGCGAAGGAAATATCGCCATTCATGTAGTTGCCGTACAAGTCTATTCCGTAAAGCGTTCCCTGTTTTATGCGGGAAAGCAATTCATTGACGATGGTGGTTGGCACGTGCAGGCCACCCATGTACATTTTTTGCTTGTGCTCTTTAGTGCCACCAGTAAGATGCTTTTCGAATACTTCGTCAAGTGATAGTTGCTTTTGTTCGTAATCCTGTTGCCAGTCCATGATTTCCCCTACTAAATCGTAATTCTTGCATCGCTCCTGTATTGAATAAGTATTAAGGCAGGGTTTGTTTAAAATTTTTTGACAGTACCTCTTTACTTGTTGCGAAACGTAGCGATGTAATTTTGATCAAAATCTCCCTGTTAGGAAAGTGTAGCATGCTTGATTCTATTGCGCTTGTGTTACAGATTTGGTACGCCTTCGTTACAAATTAAGTTCAGGATGCCGTTTATCTTCGTATTGAAACGCCTAAGAAGATTAATCGCTTTAGTACGGTGTAGAATTGTTATTTAAAGTTTTGAAAGGATACCTTATGGAAGAACGCAAGCTTTCTTTATATGACAACATCACCAAAGTTAATTCTGTTGACCCTGAACTCTATGAGCGCTATCCCGTAAAACGCGGTCTTCGTAATAGTGATGGCTCAGGTGTTATTGCGGGTATCACTAATATATCTAACGTTCATGGGTATATGATGAGTGAAGGCGATAAGATTCCTGACGAAGGAAAGCTTACTCTTCGCGGATATAGCATATATGACCTTTTGAGTGGAGACGAAAATAAACGTTTTCGTTATGAAGAAATTGCCTACTTGCTTCTAATGGGTGACTTGCCTACACAAGATCAGCTAGATTTCTTTGTATCGCGTTTGGATGCTCATCGTGAATTACCCGATGGCTTTACGGCATCAAAGATTATGAGTACGCCTTCGCCGGATATTATGAACCTGCTTGCTCGTTCTGTCTTAGTTTTGTACGCGGATGACCCTAATGCAGAAGACCGTGCGTATGAGCATGAAATCTCAACTGCTGTTACCTTGCTTTCTCGTTTGCCCCGCATTATGGTACTTGCTTACTATGCAAAGCAGGCAGCGTTCAATGGGGAATCAATGATCATGCATCGTTTTATTCCAGGTGAGTCAACAGCGGAAACCATTCTGTCCATGCTTCGTCCTGACAGGCAATATACGCCAGAAGAGGCGCGTATGCTTGATATTATGATGTGTCTTCATGCTGAACATGGTGGTGGTAACAACTCTACCTTTACCTGTCGTGTTCTTAGTTCTTCGGACACTGATCCTTATTCAGCTTATGCTGGCGCAATTGGTTCTTTGAAGGGATCCAAACATGGTGGTGCTAACCATCAAGTGTTAGCCATGCAGAAAGAAATCAAGGAGAACGTTTCTGATTGGGAAAATGAAGATGAGGTTGCTTCTTATATTGCCAAGATTGTAAACAAGGAAGCATTTGATCATACGGGCCTTATTTATGGTATGGGACATGCGGTGTATACCAAGTCTGATCCTCGCGCAGTTATTCTGAAGAAATTTGCTACCAAGTTGGCAGAAGGAACAGAATTTGAAGCAGAATTGAATTTGCTAAAAACAATTGAACGCATTAGTCCTGAAGTTATTGCTCAAGAAAAGGGGACTAAGAAAGATATGTGCGCAAATGTTGATATGTATTCAGGGTTTGTGTATTCACTTTTGGGCATCCCTACCGACTTGATTACTCCTTTGTTCGCTTGTTCTCGCATGGCTGGTTGGGCAGCGCATCGTTTCGAGGAGCTCGTAAGCGGCAAGCGTATTATTCGCCCTGCATACAAAACAGGCGTTAAGGATCGTGTTTATAAGCCTATTGAAGAACGCTAGAGCTTTGCGCCCTTATCCAGAATTGCTGCTAATTTTGTTATGATTGGTCATGGCAAATATCAACGCGAGAAAAGGGGCGCTCATGGAAGCCTATAAGCAGGAGTTTATTGAGTTTATGGTGGAAAGCCAGGTTTTGAAATTTGGTGAATTCACTTTGAAAAGTGGGCGTAAGTCTCCTTTCTTTATGAATGCAGGTGCCTATGTAACGGGTAGTCAGCTAAAGCGTTTGGGTGAATATTACGCTCGAGCAATTCATGATAATTTTGGCCTAGACTTCGATATTGTGTTCGGCCCTGCTTACAAGGGTATTCCTTTAGCAGTTGTTACTGCTATTGCTCTACAGGAGCTCTATGGAAAAGAAGTTCGTTATTGCTCGAACCGTAAAGAAGTTAAGGATCATGGAGCTGATGCGGGCAATTTGCTTGGTTCGGAACTGCATGATGGTGACCGTGTAGTTATGGTTGAAGACGTTACGACATCTGGTAAGTCTATTGACGAAACGTATCCCATTCTTAAGGGTGCGGCCGATGTTGAGGTAAAGGGCTTAATCGTTTCTCTTAACCGTATGGAAGTTGGTAAGGGCGGCGTTGTAACGGCTCAGCAGGAAGTTCAGGAAAAATATGGCTTCCCTGTTGCTTCTATTGTAAGTATGGCCGAAGTAACCGAAATACTGTACAACCATGAGGTTCAGGGCAAGGTGGTCATTGATGATGACATCAAAGCTGCTTTGGACGCTTACTATGAGCAGTATGGTGTGAAGTAAGCTTAACTAAAAATACCCAAACAAATTACAAGAACCTGCACTTTATGTGTAGGTTCTTGACGTTATGTCACTTAAAATGATTATAATGTGCGTTGTGAAATTAAATAGTCAACAGTAGTAGATGCATCAAAGGAGCCCGAATATGACGAATCTACTTGATACACCAAAACTTGGTTTTGGTTGTATGCGTCTTCCTCTGACCAATCCGGAAGATCAAACCTCAATTGATATTGAACAAGTAAAAGAAATGGTTGATACCTTCGTGGAAGCTGGCGGCACCTATTTTGATACGGCGTATGTGTATCATGAGGGCGCTTCAGAAACCGCTTTGCGTGAGGCTTTAGTTGAACGTTATCCTCGCGATTCTTTCACTATTGCTACCAAGTGCCTGGCATGGGCGCAGCCTAATGCTGAAGCAGCAAAAGCTTGTTTGGATACCTCACTTGAGCGTTTAGGAACTGATTACGTAGACTTCTACCTTCTTCATAATGTAGGTGGCGTTCGCACTGCTAAGTTCGATGAATATGACATGTGGAATTGGGCACAGCAGAAAAAGGACGAAGAGGTAATCAAGCATCTGGGCTTTTCTATGCATGATGGCGCCGAAACGCTTGATAAGTTGTTAACCGAACATCCTACGATGGATTTTGTCCAGCTTCAGGTTAACTACTTGGACTGGGATGATCCTGTTGTAGAGGCACGTAAGTGTATGGAAGTTGCTGAAAAGCATGGCGTTCCCGTGGTTATCATGGAGCCAGCTCGTGGTGGCCGTTTGGCTAACTTGCCTGAGCGTGGCAAGGAAATTCTTAAGAATGCTGAGCCAGAATTAAGCGAAGTTTCTTGGGCATATCGTTTTTGCTACGACTTGCCAAACGTTATTACTGTTCTTTCTGGCATGTCTACAATTGATCAGGTAAAAGAAAACGTAAAAGAGTGGAAGGCTGCAAAGCCCTTAACCGAAGAAGATCACGCCGTAATCAAGCAGGCAATGGAAGCACTGCGTAGTGTTGGCATGATTGATTGCACAAATTGCCGCTATTGTGCAAAGGATTGTCCTGCTGGGGTAAAAATTCCTGAAATTATGAGCTTGATGAATTTGGAAAAGATGACTGAAAATCGAGAATTCGTTAAAGGCTTGTATGATTGGCAAACTGCTGGTGGCCGTGCTTCTCAGTGCACCCAGTGCGGCAATTGCGAGGATATGTGTCCTCAGGGCATTAAAATTATTGAGCTGTTAGAAGATGCAGCTGATTGGTATGAGGACTAGGCTGCATATCTGGTGTGAGGATTAAGTTATATACCTGGTGAAAATACCTGGTGAAAATAAGACTATATGTTTGGTCGAGGACTGGGCTACATGCCTAGTCCTCCCATATTATGAAAGCGTTTTTGCAGCATATCGGTAGGATAGGTGTAGTCGATATACTGTTCAAAGGCATTTTGGGGTGGAACTCCATCGGTGCGATATTCGGTTCGAACTAAAACGCAAATAGTCATGATAATGTTCAGGATTAGAAAAACGGAAAGCGCTACAGTCAGGATTTTTGAAAGCCTGCTTTCAAGATTAAGGTAGCTAAATCCCTTTTCGCAAAGGGGAAGCCCAATTTTTACCCATAACATACTCAGCGTTCCCCAAACTAGTGCATGAAATAAGTCAGTTCTACCATCGAAATTGAACGGATTATTGATGTAACTCCAGGCAACAATGCCGCCAAATGTTTCCATTGCCCAGCTGGCAAAATATTCAAGCCCACCACCAACCATGGCACCGATAGCAATCAGAATAAGAGGATTCTTTTTTTGAAGGGGTTCTAAGGCAAGGGTGAGTAAAACAGCTGCGGTTCCATAAATAGGGGACAAAGGACCCCAAATGAATCCTGGTCGACTTTCCCATTCATTAAAAACAATGTAGTGCTGAAGTGTTTCACCTACCAGACCGACAAAAGACATAAGAAGAAACACCCAGACTAATTTGGTGAAACTTTCACTAATATGAGTGCGCTCCGATTCTTTAATAGAAGCGTTACGTTCAATTGCGGTTGCCTGATCCATGTTCCTCCTCACAGTTTTTATAAATTGCTATGTGAATGTGTCTGTATTTCATTTGCTTTGTACGCATAAAGTGCGTCTAACAAAATGCACGTTACTTATTCTAGCTATTTGCAAAAAAGATGTATTTACATGTTCGGTGAATTAAAAAATCAACACATTGTTGTATTTACGGCACGTATTTTGTGGCATCTATGTAAACCTTCAGTATTGGGTTATTGAGGCGCGGTATTATTTTGGCTATGTCTCGGTCTTTTCTTCCATACTGCATAATTGCTTGTTTCTTAGTGGTTTTTTGCATTTGTTCAGGGGTTTCTGTTTCTGTTGTTGATAGATCTTCTGTTGGCCAGAGCGCAAGCGAGGCGTACCAGGGTGATGAATTGGATCAAACGCCATCAAATGCTTTTAATCAGGATGAGAAAGTGGCGCAGATTAATGAAAATCCGCTTATTTCTGGAAATGTAGAAGATTCGCGCATTGTGCAACAATTGATGCAGCAAAACACGTTGCGCGAAGCTCTTTCTCAGGTGGTACAAGCAGGCGAACAATCACTTGCGCAAATGGGGGAATCTGGTGTGGATAGTTTTGTAACAAATCAGGTAGTTTCGCAAACTGCACTCCAGTCACTTTTAGCTTCAGAAAACTCTCCTGAAGTATTTAGCTTGTTTGAAGCTTCGTCTGGCGAAGATGTTTCGGAGCTTAATAAAGATGTAAGTGAATTGAGTACAGCAATAGGGGCGCTTGAATCGCAAGGGATAGATGTAGGTTGCTTCTTGTTGAATGTAAATTCTGGCCAGGGCATTGCCTACAATTTGGACACGCGTATTTATGGTGCAAGTTCATTTAAGGGAATATATGCTGCGTATCTAAGCGAGCACTTGGCTGATGGAGGGCAGGGGCTTTCAAGTTCTGCTGTTTCGCTAATGGATGCTTCGGTGTTGGTTTCTGATAACGATGCTTTTTCCTCGTTGAGAAACTCATATGATGGCGCAGGTTTTGCAGAATGGCTTGAATCATGTGGCGTTAATTCTGATATTGCTGGGGATACTCATTTTCCTCGGTATTCAGCACGTGAATCGGCGTTGCTTTGGCTGCATGTTTATCGCTATTTAGAAACAGGATCTGATGCAGCAAATCACTTGCGGGAATTGTATACACAGACCAATGTTTCGTTTATTTGTGAAGGTATAAATGACGAAGTAAATCAAGAAGCCGCAAATCAAGCTTCCAGTGCACAGGAAACCGCTGGCGAACAGCAGTCAACTGGGGTGCAGGATGTCAACGATCAAGAGTCTGCTGGGGCCCAAGAATCTTCTAGTGCACAGAGCACTAACGATCAGCCCGTTGTCATGAATAAGGCAGGCTGGATTGCAAGCACCCCACGATTTAGTGGTTTGTGCGATGCAGGTATTATCGAATACGAAGGCAATACCTACATAATGTCGGTTATGACAAGTGCCCCTGACAGTGAAGGCCATCGCGCCCAGGTAATTGATGTTATAGAGTCCCTGTTCAAGTTGCGCTAGGTTTGTGAAGAGCTGCTATTCATCGCCAATATAATTGACAAAGATGTATGCACTGATACCATGATGTATCAGTAAGCTAAAACGTGTTCGCAAAAATTAGCACTGCTGATTCGTATCATGTTTATTAGTGAGTACGCGATGGAAACAGTAAGAACTGTTACCAGAATAGGAGATTTAGCTGTCGTGACTGATTCCGACGGCGGCGGTCGATGTTGGTCGACCCGAAAACGCTTTACTAAACATACGCATGTTGTAAGTGATCCAGCGCGGTCTATGTCTTTGTGTGGCATGACTGCGTTTTCTTATGTCCGCAGAATTTGTGGCGAAGTATGCCTTAAAACTTCAGATACTAGTTGTCTTCTGCCCGCAAAGGGGGAGATGGCCGTGTAGGAGCTCGGTTAGTTTTTGGAAGTTATTATGGCTTGTTGAAAGGAACGAATAGTACATGCCAATTTGGGTGAGTCTTTTATTAGTAGTTTTCTTTTTGTTGATGAATGCGTTCTTCGTTATTGCGGAGTTTTCGCTGGTACGTGTGCGTAAATCTCAGGTAGAACTTCTTGTGGAAGAAGGAAGGCCTGGAGCAAAGCGTGCCGCTCATATCGCAGACAATGTAAACGCCTACCTTTCTGCTTGTCAGTTGGGTATTACGTTAGCTTCGCTGGCACTTGGTTGGCTGGGCGAGCCTGCAATTTCTGCATTGTTCCATCCCGTATTTGCGGCATTGAACTTGCCTGACGCTGCGGTAACCGCAATTTCTGTTGCTATTGGCTACTTCATCATGACGGCTTTGCACGTAGTTATCGGCGAATTGGTGCCTAAATCTATGGCAATCCTTAATACCGAAAAATACGCGCTTCATACCGCAGGTCCTTTGCACGCGTTCTACATGATGACCTACCCCATCATGTGGTTATTCAATACACTGACCAATGGCATTATGCGCTTGACTGGTCATGATGTTTCGAAAGAACATGACGCTTACTCTGAAGAAGAAATTAAAATTCTTCTTGAAGAAAGTGCCGAAAGTGGCTCAATTGAGCAGGATCAATACCAGTACCTGGATAACATCTTTGACTTGGATGACAAAGATGCAGAAGCAATCATGACTCCTCGTACTGAAGTTGTTGCTATTGACCTTGATGATGATCTTGAAACCAACCTTGAAATCATGGGTACGAATAAATTCACTCGTTATCCTGTATTCAGGGAAGACAAGGACAATATCATTGGTTTCGTCCATATCAAGGATGCTTACATGTTGCCTAAGGGTTCAACCATGAAGGACTTACGTATTCGCACTATCCAGGTTGTTCCCGAAAGCTTGTCTATCACTAAGCTTATGCAGCAGCTTCAAGCTAAGCACACCAAGATTGCTTGTGTAGTTGACGAACATGGTGGCACGTCAGGTATTGTTACCATGAGTGACGTGGTAGAGCAGATTATTGGTCGTATGGAAGACGAGTATTTGCATGATGATCAGGATGAAATCCTAAAGGTACGTGAAAACCAATACATTGTTGACGGATCACTTCCTGTTGATCAGTTCGTAGAGTTTTTAGGATTCGAACCAGTTCCTGTGTATGACTACGAAACTGCTGGTGGTTTGATGCTTGACTTGCTTGACAAGATTCCTGCAGAGGGCGACCAATACGAAATAATTCACGAAGATAAGAAGTTCAATTTCGTAATTAACATTATGGACGGTTATCGAATCGATAAGATTGGCGTTCTCATTGAGCACATTGATCTTCCTGAGGAAGAAGAGGAAGAAGATTAGTCTGTTCAAGCGCTAACAAGTTCTGGAAATACTCACTTGTTTCGACAAGCTGTTTTGGATGGCCATCTAGTTTTAGGTGGCCATTTTCTATGAACAACACACGATCCATCTTGAAAATGCCTTGTAAATGATGCGTGACCATAATGATGGTTTTGTTTTCCAAAACAGAAAATATTGAATCCAAAACTTGATTTTCCGTTACTGGGTCAAGTCCCACCATAGGTTCATCAAGAATGATAATGGGTGCATCTTGCAGCAGTACGCGTGCTAAAGCTACGCGATGGCGCTCTCCGCCAGAAAAGCGCAAGCCTGCTTCGTCAATGATGGTATCTAAGCCTTTAGGAAGTCTGTTGAGAAGCGTATCGAGTCCAACCCTGTGAAGCGTTTGGATGAGTTCGTCATCGCTTGCGTTGGGGTTGCCAATAAGTAAGTTGTCGCGCAGGGTTGCATTGAATACGTATGTACGCTGCTGGATAACGCCAAAATACTGCGGTGCTAAATCGCCTAAGGTGCATGTTTGGATAGTTTGTTGTTGAGTTGGGGACGTAGCCTCTTTGGTTGTTTTGTGCTGGTCGGGCGATGTGTTGATATGCAGCTCAACGGTTCCAGCGGTAGGGGTAAGGTCACCGCGAATGAGCGAAGCTAGGGTTGACTTTCCTGCGCCGCTCTTTCCTAGTACGGCAATTTTTTGTTTGGCAGGAATGCGAAGCGAAAGATTGTCAAGCAATAAGCGATTTGATTTTAGGTAAGAAAAGCTTACGTTCTCTAAGACAATCTCAGGTGGTTGTTTAGCAGGTTGGTTGTTTTTGGCATTCTTTGCAGATTTTTGTGCTGCTTCTTGCGCTACTTCGTTTTTGGAATCCTCTACGATAGGCAATTTGTTAAGGCGCTCAACGGAGTCCTGATGGGCACGAGCTTCGGTTGCAGCTGCTGAAAGGGGTGCGAAAGCATCAATTAAGGGAAAATAACCCAGGATGAAAGCAAGTATCCAATTTGCGTTCCCGCCAGTTTGCCCGCTGAATTGCAGGGCTGCCCAGATGAACACAACACATGCTCCAAGGGCGAAAAATACCTGCAGAACTAAGTCGCGCTTTTTGTCGAAAGAATGGCCTGCGCTCTCGAGTTCGCGAAGGGCGGTTTGAGTAGTTTTGTGGTGCTCGAGGTAATCTTTATGGCGGCCTGACAAAATCCAGTCAGTGATACCTAAAACGTTGTCGGTCATTTCAGTATAGAAGGTTGCTTTCAGGGCTTTGTGCTTTGCTTGGCGTGCGCCGTTTACGGAAACGGAAACAAGTGGCACCACCAGCAACTCTATCATCAGAAGCAAACAAACTAATACGCCCATCCACCAGGTGTAAAGACTAAAGCCAATCACCAAACACAAACCTAAAATCCATGCAATAACGGTAGGGAAAATAGTACGTAAGTAAAGGTTCTGAATGTGGCCAATATCTTCTGCTAAAAGCCCAAGGGCATCTCCTAGGCGATACAGCGAATGAAAGAAAATGCCTTGACTGTCAAAGGCGCGGTACAGTTTGACGCGCAAGCTTGACGTCATGTGAAGCACCCAATCATGGCTGGTTAAGCGCTCGGCATATTGAAGTATTGGTTTGCCGATGCCGAAAATGCGAACACATAAAAGGGGCGTTCCCAACAACAAGATGGAATAGGGCATTTCTGCCGAACCGCCAATAAGCAAGCCAGCAGTAAACATGAGCGCCGAAGCGAATCCAATAGTGAGAACTCCTAAAAATAACGCCAAGAAAAGTGCTTTTTTGTAGTGCTTTAAGTAGGGCTTTATCCAGGTGTCCTGCTTCCAGAAAAACTGCTTTGTTGCAGCAGAGCTATGAACAGTGGTTCCAGAAGAAGCATCGCGATTGGTGGAGCCAGGGGTAACGGTGCGTTTGGCGGCAACATTAGCAGTGTCAGTGGGGTTTGCAGCAGAGTTGGCAGCAGCATGATTTGCAGCAGAGCTGGCAGCACGATCTTTATTAGTCATTTGGTTCACCTCCCGCTTTTTCTTGAAAGGAATTGGAAGAGCCTTGAGAATTGTTGATCAATGTTTGGTCAGGGCTTGTTGCCCCCGATGTCTGGGTAGAGCTCGTGTTGTTCAATGCTTGTTTGGAACTTGTGTTTGTTAATGTCTGAGATGAACGAGTATTGGTAAATTTCCGGGCCGAACTTGTTGAGTCATTCATAAGATTCTTTCGGAGTGCCTCCGCAGAATCCTGTGCTATCAAGTGACCATTCTGTAAAAGCAGAACAGAATCCATAGCGGAAAGCCAATGAAGGCGGTGCGTTGCAAAGAAAACAAGCTTATTTTCCATAAGCGAAAGCATGCGCTCTTTTAGCTCTAACTCAGTTTCTATATCCAAATGGGCAGTTGGTTCATCGAAAATTAGTACCTTGCAGTTTTCGTTTAGGAATGCGCGTGCAAATGCAATGCGTTGAGACTGTCCGCCACTTAAGGAGTGAGCCCCTTCGCCTATGACAGTGTCGATCCCTTGGGGTAGTTCGGCAAGCAATGAATCAAGCCCCATAAGTGAACAAATGCGTTCTATTTCTTCTTGGGAAGCATCTGGTTTGTAAAAGGCGATGTTGTTACGCAGGGTGGTGTTGAAGATGTGCGGATTCTGCGGGATGTAGGCAATCTGGTGCTGCCAGCGTGGGTCTTTGAGAGTAGATACGGTGACGCCGTTTACGGTGATGGTTCCTGATTCCGGGTCATTTAAGCCCGCAAGAATGTGTGCTAAAGTACTTTTGCCGCTGCCGGAGGCACCTATAATGCCAATGTTCTGTGCTCCTGAAAAGGAAGCAGTGATGTTTTGTAGGGAAAAGGTTTCCTCATCTTCTGAAGCATATTGGAATGAAATATTGTTCAATAATAAGGCACTGGTATCGCTCCAGGTTATATTAGCAGAAGTGTGGGGGTCTGTATGAAGGCTCGCATCAACAGCTGAGCTTTCTTCGGAATCCTTTATTTCGGCATCACTGAGTTTTCCAGTATCTGCATGTAAGGTTTCAAGAATGGCATGCAGGGAGTTTTTTCCATCAAGGGAAGCATGGTAATCCGAAGCGAATTCCCTAATAGGCCTGAAGTAGTCTGGCATAAGTACCAGAACAAACAGGGCAGGGAACAAGGTAAGTGATCCATCGACCAGGCGGAATCCGAGCATTACTGCGATTGCTGCGATGGAAATGGTGGAAAAGGCATCGAGCACGGCGCCTGATAAGGTAGCAACACGCAGTGTTTTCATGGTGGCAGCTCGAAAGCGTTCGCTTGAAGTAAAAATGCTATCCGTTTGATCTTTACTACGCCCAAACAGTTTTAATGTGTCAATGCCGCGAACTGAATCAAGAAAATGATTAGCCAGACGCTGGTACTCCTTGTGCTGCTTACCAGCTTCAATGCTTGCTGTGTGTCCGATTAACACCATTTGCAAAATAATCGCAGGAAATACCAGAAGGCCAATTACGGCGGAAACCCAATCAAGCGTAAATAAAAGAACAAGAAGCATTACTGGAATAACAACAAGTCGTGTCATACGGGGGATTATCATGCGCAGGTATGCTTCAACTTGGTCCACCCCTTCAACAAGAAGGGTAGAAAAGCTTCCTGTTCCTTTACTTTGAATAAGAGTTTGCCCTTGCTTGAAAAGCGTTTCAAACAGTCCCGTTCGAAATTCATCAGCACGTTTGGTAGCAAATGATTCCAGCCAACCAGACTGGATATTGTCTGCAACTTGACGCGCTATAAGGCAAACAGCAAAGAAAGCAAGGTAAATTGCTTGTTCTTCTAGGGGATGGTTGTACCAAAGATTAGTAAGGGCAGTAGTAAGAAAGAACGCTTGCCCCATGACCAAAGCGCTCGTTATGAGCGAAAAGATCGTGCAATTAATAAGTGCTGCACGAACTCCTTTGATTGTAAAAAGCAAGCGGTCAATCATGGTAGTCCTCAAAGTTGAGTGAATGGAAATTCTTAAAGGAGAGTATTCGCTTGTAAGAAAGAAGCCGCCGCATGAGTACTTCACACAGCGGCTTCCTGTAGTTTAGCGTTTGCGTTTAGCCTAGTACTCTGTTAGATCTTCGTCAGTGATACGACCACGGAAGGTTCGGTAAATAATCACGTGATAAATAAGCACTAACGGCAAGCCGATGCAGGTAATGCCGGTCATCCAGCCTAGGGCTAAGTCGGACGATGCGGCTGTTGCAATGGTGATGTTTTCGCCAACAGTTGCAACAACCAGGTTCGGGAACATTGATGCAGCAAACAGTACTATTAAAAGCAATGCTGAAGCGCTGCTTAAAATGAACGGAATAATATCGTTGCCGTCAGATTTTGAAGTTGCAATAACGCCAATAAGAGTTGCAGCAACTAAAACAAACAATGCCCAACGCACAATATCAAGCATTGGATCCATAGCAGGTTGAATGCCGACCAATGCGTAAATGGTAACAACTACAAAGAGCACCAAGCTGATGCAGGCAAGTACGCGACGAAGACCAGCTACACGTGCCTGAATTTCGGATGGCTTTGGAGCTTTCAAGGCAAGCCAGGTAGCGCCCTGAGTAAGGAAAATGGACAAGCCAAGAAGGCCACACAGCAACGTAAATGGTGTTACTAAGCCCAGAAGTGGAATACCAATGTAGTCGCCATTTGCATCCAAAGGAATGCCAGCGTATACGTTGCCAATAGCTACGCCAAAGAGCAATGCGGGGAGCAGCGATCCAATGAAGAACAAGGCATCCCAAACGCCTTTCCACTTAGGATCGTGAGCGCGATATTCAAGCGATACGGCACGAACGATCAAGCCGAACAGCACCAACATTACGGCAAGGTAGAATCCCGAAAACGTTGTAGCGTAAGCGGGCGCAAATGCTGCGAACAAAGCGCCACCTGCCGTAAGAAGCCACACTTCGTTGCCGTCCCAAACAGGACCAACAGCGCGGCGAACAACAGCTTTTTCTTTTTCATTTTTGGCGACGAAGGGTGAAAGCACACCTGCGCCTAAGTCAAATCCGTCCAAGATGAAATATCCAGCAATAAGGACGGCAATGAGGATGAACCAAAGAATTCCTAACGCAGTCATGCCTATTCACCATCCTTTTGTACTTCTTCGCGAGGACCGTGCTTAATCAGATGGATAACAATGCGAGCCCATCCAATGATTAAGAACAGATAAATCAAGCAGAACAAGGTAAGCGTGATAGCAAGTTCTGGCGAAGAAACTGCCAGCGAATTAGCTTGGCTCGTAAGCAAGCTAATGCCATCAGGACTGCTTTCTGCTGGGTATACTACCCAAGGCTGACGACCAATTTCTGCGGTAACCCAACCGCCCTGAATGGCCAGGAAGGGGAACAGCGGAGAAATAATAGCCAAGTTCTGCAGCCAGCGCATGTTCTTAATTTTGCCTTTTCGATAGGTAAAGATGAAAGCCAAGATAGTCGTAAGAGCAATAAGGCCAAACATGATTACCATCAAGTGATAGCTCTGGAAAACGGTATTAACAGGAAGTTCGTCTACGGTTTCTTCGGTAAAGTCATCACCATAAACACCGCTTTCTGCTAAATCATTTAATCCAGGATATTCAGTTTCGAAATCCCAAGAAGCTAAGAAGGATGTACCGCCAGGAATAGCGAGTGGGGTAATTACTTCTTGATTTTCTTCGTCAACCCAACCTAGTGCATACAAAGGCATGGATTCTGTTTCGTAAGCGCCTTCCATCATGGCGAATTTGGTGGGTTGTTCGTCAGCGACGACAACAGCGGACTGGTGAGCAAATACCACCATGAGGCAAGTAGTAACTAAGGCAATGCCCGATGCTACGCGTACTGTTTTCATGGCGAAATCGGTATGCTTGCCCTTCCTTAAATACCAAGCGCCAATAGCGAGCGCCATAAAAGCGCCCATGATAAGAAGAGCGTCTACGGTATGCAGGTAGCGTGGGATAGTGGTGGCATTGAATGCTGCTGCCAAGAAGTCAGTCAGAATTGCTTGTGTGCCATCAGCGGAAAGTTCAGCACCTGCAGGGGTTTGCATCCAGGAATTTGCAATGATGATCCACAAGGCGGAAAGGCAGGAGCCAAACCAAACAAGCCAAGCGGATGCGAGATAGAATTTTTTACCAACCTTTTTGCGTCCAAACAGCAAAACACCCAAAAAGACGGATTCCAGGAAGAACGCAAGAAGAGCTTCTGCTGCGAGAGGTGCGCCAAAAATGTCACCTACGAAGCGAGCATAATCTGCCCAGTTGGTTCCGAACGAGAATTCCATCGTAATACCGGTAGCAACGCCAAGGGCAAAGGTTGCAGTAAACACTTTGATCCAAAAACGCGAAGCAGCGGCATCTTCAGGCTTCTGGGAACGGTAGTACTTCGTTTCGAAGATAGCCACGATAAGTCCCAAGCCGATGGATAGTGGCACGAAGATGAAGTGATACATGGCAGTAAGCGCAAATTGGACACGCGCTAACAAGACCGGATCAGCTAAAAAATCCATCTGTGCACCTCCTTTACCGTTGCGGTTTTGGAAAGCCAGCTGTGTTCGCTGCACCTTCTTCGCTTAAGCGAAAACAAATGGCTTCATAAAACCTTCACTTTTATGATGATTTCATACTACCACCGAAAATTCGCAGATAGGATGGCGATATGAAAAAATGTTAGTAAATTAGTAACAAATTTTCGGTACGGCGTTAAATAAGAGTGGTGTTTCGCTACAAAATCGCTAGGTTGTACCGATAATCCAAGATATATCGGTAATCAAAGCTGAATCAATAATCTAAGCTATGCTGGCAATTAAAGCTATATCAATAACCGAAGGCGCGCCTGTAATCTGAGCTATATCAATAATCTAAGGAATGTCTGTAATCTAAGCTGCACCAGTAATTTTTTTCATGTTCATTACTGAATTCATTGCTGAGTTCAGTAATGAATTCGCTAAGTTGCAATGTGCGTTCGCTGCTATGTTCACCAAGGCACAACACGTCCCACAGTGCATCAAGCCGAAATTCATGTCGAGCGCTAAGTTGCAATCCATCTTAAACAGTGCGTTAAACAGTGCGCCAAGTTGGAATTCATGTCCTGCAACGCACCAAGCTGTAATTGCGGCAATGCAAGGATTGTAACTAGTCATCGTATGCATGTAACGAACAAGCAATCCCTCACTTTTTCTAAGAAAGTAGATGCCTACAACATGGCTTTTGCAACCAAATTTGCAACTTTTTTGCGCGCTGTGCCAAATAACCCAATTTGGGGGCACTTGAAATACGTTTATTCCCGCATTGCTGGATTCACGATGTAACTATCCAGGCATTTAAGGTAGCAACTGATTTTTGTCTGCATTGAAGCCTTTCGCGATGCCTTAAACCTTGCCCCCAAATTATTATATTTGACACAAAGGGGCTAAATCCCACTTCAAATGCCCCCAAATTGGGTTATTTGGAAACTGGACTATTTTGAAATGAGGTCATCTGGATTTATTTTGAAATGGGGTTATCTGGCACAACGGGATGAAACTACCAACAACAGAACACATATCTTGTGGCGGTAGAACACATGTCGCACCACCTCCGTAGATGGCGCGATAAGCAATCGGGATAAATCTTCCGATAGAGCAGAACACGCATGTCGCTAGAGCCTACATATCGCGTTTGTCGCACATGCTACTAAGAATGCGTATGTCGTACTTGTCGTGCATGCCGCTACAGCGTGCATATCACATTTGCTATACATGTCGTACTTGTCGTACTTGTCGTACTTGTCGTGCATGTCGTATCCGTCGTTTACCCCATATTTGAAAAGCGCTCGACTGCTTTGGTAAAGCTTTCAATCGTTTTATCTGCATCCCCATTATCCTTGAGGCGATTATCGGTTTGGTGACAGAATTCGACATCAAGGCAGACGTTCTGGTTTCTTTGGCGCTTATTGCCTCTATCATCATTGGTGAATATTTCGCTGCGGGCGAAGTCGCGGTAATTATGCAATTAGGCGCTCTGCTTGAAAATGTTACCGTGGCTAAAGCGCGCGCGGGCATTGAGCGCTTGGTGAATCTCACCCCGCAAACAGCTCATGTTGTTTCGGGCGAAGAAGAGCGCACGGTTGCTGCTGAAGAAGTAGTAATTGGGGACATTTGCAAAGTTTTGCCTGGTGAAACCATCCCAGTAGATGGAATTATCATGGAAGGTCAAACTTCGGTTGATGAATCAGTAATGACAGGCGAACCCATCCCAGTTGATAAATCAGCAGGAGATGAAGTTCGCAGCGGTACGGTAAATCAATTCGGTGCTTTCTTAATGCAAGCAACAAGAGTTGGGGAGGACAGCTCTCTGGCGCGCATGATTGCACTCGTGCAATCGGCCGATGCGGGTAAAGCGAAAATTGTACGATTGGCGGACCAGTGGGCTACCTGGATTGTTGTTATCGCACTTGTTTCCGCTGGCGTTACCTGGGCAGTTACTTCAGAAATTATCCGCGCTGTTACCATTTTGGTAGTGTTCTGTCCCTGCGCGTTGGTGCTGGCAACGCCAACGGCAATCATGGCTGCAATTGGAAATCTTACCAAGTGGGGCGTGCTGGTTCGTGAAGGAGACGCGCTTGAACGCTTGGCGAAGGTCGGTCGCGTTGCGTTCGACAAAACAGGCACCTTAACGCGTGGCAAGCCGGAAGTTGAAGTAGTCGAATCAACTTCTGCAGAAATAACGAGCGATGATCTTTATTGGCTTGTTGCCAGTGCGGAAAATTCAAGCGAACATCCTCTTGGCCATGCCATTGTTGATTCGTACCAGGAATCGAACACGAAGGCGCTTGCTCAGTGTGAACAATTCGAAATGATTCCTGGACGTGGTATTAAAGCGCTCGTGAACAAGCAGGCACTTATGAATGAAAAGGTGCCCGTGAATGAGAAAATACTTGTGGATGAAAAAACACTTGTGAATGGAAAGACACTTGTGGACGAGAAGACACTTGTGAATGAGAGGGCACTTGCCAACAAGCATGTTCTTGTTGCGGGTAATGCAGAACTTCTTGAAGAAGAGCAGGTCCAAAATTTCGACCCCGATGTTGTTGCTTCGTATGAAAGCGAAGGCTGCACGATAGTCCATGTTGCGCTTGATGGAAACGCGGTAGGGTTTGTTGTCCTTGCGGATCAAATTCGCGAAGAATCGCGCACAAGCGTTGCTGGAATCAAAAAGTTGGGCATCATTCCTGTCTTACTCACGGGCGACCATTCGGCTGCCGCGAATCACATTGCTTCTCAGGTTGGAGTAGCCGAAGTGCAGGCAGACTGTTTGCCCGAAGATAAGCTTACGGCCATCGCCGCATTTGAAGAAAACCAAGAAAAGGTGTGCATGGTTGGAGATGGCATTAATGACGCACCTGCGCTGAAACGTGCTTACGTTGGTGTTGCGATGGGCGGCGTAGGAAGCGATATTGCCGTAGACGCGGCAGACATTGTCCTTGTTCGTGACAATATAGATACGCTTCCTCATATGTTGGCGCTTTCCCGTAGAATGATGACCACAATCAAGCTGAATATGACATTCTCCATGATGCTTAATTTTGTGGCAATTATTTTGGCAATGGTGGGCATCTTGAATCCTGTTGTGGGTGCACTTGTGCACAATGCGGGTTCGGTTCTTGTCATAGCGAATTCGGCGTTGCTGCTTCGATGGAAAATGAAAAGCTCGGTTGAATTTCGGTAGGGAGAAGCAAACACAAGTGTATGATGAAGCGTGGGAAAACTTACGCAAGGAGGGCGCCATGGGAATACGCGTAAATGGCAATGTTATTGAAAGTGACCCAAACAAAAAATCACTTGATGCCGCAAAAGAATTGCTTGAAAATCCCGATTTTCAGCCAGTCACTCCTCGATATGCAGCAACAGTAATGCTTGTCCGAGATTCAAAGCCAGGTCAAACAAGGTACCGTATTGAAGACGGTGTATTTCCGCCCGATTTTCCTACAGGGCAAGAACTTGAAGTGTTCATGCTCCGCCGCGTGAAAACAATGGAATTTGTACCTGATGCAGTGGTGTTTCCTGGCGGTCGCGTTGATGAAAAGGACTCAGAAAAAGGGCTTATGTGGGCTGGCCCTACGCCTGAACAGTGGGCTGAGTATATGAATTGCGATGAAGAAACTGCTCGTAAAGTAGTAGTTGCAGCAGCACGTGAAGTGTTTGAAGAATGCGGTGTTTTGCTTGCAGGCTTCGAAAACGGCGAAATGGTGACTGATTTATCAGACCCTTCATGGCAGGAAGATCGTGCTGCGCTGGAGCATCATGAATTAGCGTTGTCCGAAATGCTTATGCGCAGAAACTTGGTTTTGCGTACTGACTTATTGGGGCTCATCTCCAATTTCTGCACCCCTGAATTCGAGCCTAAGCGCTACGATACATTCTTCTTTTCTGCATTAATGCCAGAAGGGCAGGTAGCTGACGACAAAACCAGCGAAGCTCAAATTGCTGGCTGGGTAACGCCTGCCTATGCAATGCGCGAAGGTGACGCAAACCGTTGGCTTGTTTTGGCTCCTACGGTATACAATCTTACTAACATTGCAAACGCGCATAATGCCTATGATTTTGTTTCTACGAGGCGCAAGCTCAAGCGCATCATGTCCAAGCCTTACTATCGTGAAGATGGAACTATTGGCTTGCGCGGCGAGCTTTCATAAATTTCGTCGATAATACTGATAAGTATTGCTGAGAACTGGATTTACGCAAAAGGCGATGGACTTGTTGAGTAACGGCGCTTAAGTGAGGAACTATGGCTAGCTTCATTACTGGTGAAACACCTTGGCAAGGTGGCAGGATAAACGACTTTATTATGTGTGTTCGGGCGGATAACCCTAGTCCGATGACTTATGTTGGCTCCAACACATGGATTGTGGCAAATCCCGAAGAAGTTAAATACGGGAATAAACGTTGCATAGTTATTGACCCATCGCCTGAAGGGGATCAAACGCAGCGCATTTTAGATACCTGTGAAAAAGAAGGCCTCGAAGTAAGCGTTATTTTTCTTACACATGATCATCATGACCATACGGCAGGCGCACAGGAACTTGCGCGCCTTACTGGTGCCGAAATTTACGGCCCTAAAAAAGAAATGGGCGCCGATACTCCAGGCGGTGTATTTGAAGTTGATCACTGTTTAGAAGAAGGTCTTTTGTATCCCTATGAAGGCTCGCCAATTTTCGAGGTGTACAAGCTTCCTGGTCATTCAAGTGATTCAATGGGGTTGCTGCTTGCTGAACAGCAGGCAATTTTTACGGGAGATGTAGTGTTTCGTCATGGTCCTACGGTGGTGTTTTACCCCGATGGAAATTTGGCCGACTACATGGCATCACTTGATTTATTGGAAGATCTTGTAAAGCTGAATAAAGTACGTATTGTTTGCCCTGGTCATGGATATGTAATTGATGATCCTCTGCGTGCGATAGAGGCAACACGGCAGCATCGTGTAGAACGGCTTGACCAGGTGAAAGTGGCTCTGGCGAAGGGAGTTCCTGCTGAAGCGAATGCGCTTTTTGATGCGGTGTATGAAGGGGTAGATGAAAACCTTCGCTGGGCTTCGCTTCGCAGTATTGAGGCTCAGCTTGTGTATTTGGGGCTTTCTTCCGAAAAATAGCATTGCGAATAGGGTGCGGCTTACAGAACGTGACGCATAAGGTATGCCTTACAGGGCGCGGCTCACAAAGTGCGGTTTCCGAAATATAGCGCATAAAAAGTGCGCCTTGCAGAGCATGGCTTGCAGAGCGAGGCTTAATCTCCAAACTTAGAACAATTGATGCCAATAACCCAAAGCTTGTTTTGTGTGCTTCTAAGTTGCATAAACTTATCTTGAGGGATTTTTTGAGCGTGAGTGCCCAGTGTGAGTGTTTAGGGGCAGTCCGTAGAATCGTGGTTGGGAAACTGCAAGACAATCTGCAGAATGGCCTAACGGGGCTATAATCTGCGGCGAAATACCTAACGGGGTCTACGGAATATCTCGCAGGGCGACAATCTGCGTGATGCCTTACGGACAACTTGCGGACAACTCACGCCAGAACAAACGAAAAGGGGATAGTATGAGCGGCTTGCAAGGTTTGAAGGTTGTTGACCTTACTATTTTCGCAGCAGCGCCAGGGTGCGCTCGTTTACTTGCTGAATTAGGGGCCACGGTTTACAAAATTGAACGCGAAATTGGTGACGATCAACGTACACAAGGCGTTTCCTGGGGCATGAAATTCAAGACTGACATCGATGATGCCGCATTTGACTGCGGTGGTTTTAATCGCAGGTGGGTTTCTCTTAACCTTAAAACTGAAAAAGGCATGGAAGCAATGCTTAAGTTGCTCTCCGATGCTGATGTATTTATTACAAGCAACCGCACACCGGCGCTTAAGCGCATGGGACTTGATTACGAAACACTTCATAAGAAGTTTCCACGATTGGTTTGGGCGCAGCTTCGCGGCTATGGCGAACGCGGAGAAATGGCTGATGAGCAAGGTTATGATGCCATTACCTATTCTGCGCGTGGCGGAGTAACTATGAGTTTTCCTAATGCGGGCGAACACTTTGAGGTAGGCAATTCTCCTGTTGCATTTGGCGATTGGAATTCTTCCAACGCACTTGCAGTGGGAATATTGGCAGCGCTCTGGAATGCTCAGCGCACTGGCGTGGGTGATAAGGTGGTAACCAGCCTTTATCATGTTTCTAACTGGGGCATGATGAGCGCCATTTGTGCTCAGCAGCAAGGTCAGCCGCATCCTAAGAATCGTGCTGAAGCACCTTGCCCAACCAACAACAGTTATGTAACGTCGGATGGCGTTTGGTTCGTAATGTGTTTCGGCAACTACAACAAATTTCATCGTAAGGTATTCGAAGCAATTGGCATGGATCCCAAGTATTGGGAGGACGAATCGTATACCAGCTTAGAGGCGCTTGCGCAAAACGGTAAAAACGTTGAAGTTATTGCCGAAATGGAACGCATCTTTAAGCAAAAAACCTGGGCGGAATGGGAACCCTACTTGATGGAGCAGGAGTTGGCTTGTGAAAAGTGCCGTACGGTTGAAGATGTGCTGCACGATAAGGAAGCGTTCGACAATGATCAGCTCCGCCGTGTGTATTATGAAGATCAGGGCTACGGTGAAGATCATTCATATACTATCACTACTGCTCCTGTACGTTTGGCGAGTTTGGGAGATCCTGTCTTGTATCGTTCTCGTCCCGTCGGATATGACACACGTGAAGTGTTGGAAGAGCTGGGCTATTCCGATAGCGAAATAGATGCGTTTGATGCGGATGGATCAGTAAGGTGCTATGCGGGCGAACCTATGCCTGAAAGTGTTTTGCAGCCAAGCTACGGGTTGTATCCTGCTAACGCACAAGAGGCACAAGAATTGGCGGATGCTCGTGCAGCGGAAGAAGCTGCCGTCAAAAACTGGCAGTAGCAAAACCAGCAATAAACAGGGTTGCAAAATAAGTCGAAATAAGCCGAACTAACTCTTACATGAAAATCGCGGAAGCCCATTTAATAGACTTCCGCGATACATAAACTCAGGTACTTAAGTGATATACATTTTTGAAACAAGCTTAATGACCAAACTTTAGCGGCCTTTCCACTGGGGTTCACGTTTTTCAGCGAACGCTTTTGGTCCTTCCAGGGAATCTTCGGTTGCATTTACTAATTCCTGGTAGTAATCCATAATGCTCCAGCCTGCTCCAGGGAATTCATCATCGTAAGCAGCAGCCTCTTTCATGGCCGCCTTGGAATATTCGATAGCCAAAGGCGCGCTTTTCACGATACCTTCGGCTAACTTAAAAGCAGTAGGGAGAAGGTCCTGCTCATCTACAATGCGGCTGACCAAACCCCATTCGTATGCTTTTTGAGCATCGATATTGTCGCCTACCAAAATAAGTTCTGCAGCATATTTTTGCGGGATCTGCTGCATCAAACGTAGGATGGCACCATCTCCTGTAGAGGCTCGACCATGACGGGCTTCTGGCAAGCCGAATACTGAGTGGTTGCTTGCAATAGCAATATCACATGCAAGAACCAGTCCAAGACCGCCACCAACGCAGATGCCATTTACTGCAGCGATGAGGGGCTTTTTAAAGCGATGTTTTGACATGCCAAGCAGCCCCCAATTCTCCTTGCCTTCAGGTAAGTGATAGGTTCCTGCTGCGAGCTCTTTCAAATCCGCGCCTGCGCAAAAACAGGTGCCAGCATTAGTAACGATGCAACAACGTTGTGTTGGATCGTTGTCCCAACGTTCAAGTTCGGTTGAAAACTCTTCCATCATTAAAGAGCTCATTGCGTTACGAGCTTTTGGACGATTAAAAGTGATTAAAAGAACGCCATCTTTTTTTTCGGTGAGAATGGTTTCGTAAGCCATGAAGTCCCCTTTTCCCTATAAAGTTGTTCCCCATAGTTTGTATTGTAAGACTCATTGCTTTTTTAAAACCATCAAGCTTAGTGAAAGGCTTACTTGATATGGCAAAAGCGTGCCTGAAAAGTACTCGTTGTAATAAGACTCTGAGCAAGATCCTGTAATAAAACCATGCAATAAAGACTCCTAGCGAAGCTCTGTAATGAGCCATGCAAAAAGCGCGCCTGAAACACATGTTTCAAGCGCGCTTACTTTTTAGCCTGTGCAGCACTGAGCGTTCATTGAGTTAAGTACTAGAACGTATACTTTCTAAACTATGCTTCCTGGGTTTTATGCTTCTTACCGAAGATCGTCTTCGCACCCTTAACAGCTAAAACAATAGCTAAGATGAACAGGATGGCGGAGAGTATTGCTTGAACGCCTGCTGCAAACAAATCGCCCGATCCAGCCATAAGCACCAAGCCTTTAGCGTATAGAGTTTGAGCAAGAGAAGTCAGGGTAACGATAAGCATGAATGCCATAGGAATGTAGAACATTTTGTTGTTCCTACCGGCGTTGCCAAGCCATGCACATACGGCAAGTAATGCTAAGGCTGCAAGGAGTTGGTTAGCGGCGCCGAATAAAGGCCAAATAATGGTATAGCCGGTCATGCCCAGTACAATACCGATAACAACTGTAATAATGGTAGCTACATAAGGGTTTGAGAAAACCTTGTGTGCACCTTTTACGGTTTCGAGGGATTCGCCAACGGGAATCCAGAGTTCTTGGAACATATAACGAGCAAGGCGAGTAGCAGTATCCAAAGAGGTAAGACAGAAAGCGGATACCGCCAAAATGAGCAAGGTATAAGCAATGTCTTCAACGCCTGCAAGGCCGGGAATGCAGGCGAGCATTTGGGATAAGCCGCCGGCAAATACGGCAGTTGGTGAAGCATAGTCACCTGCACAATATGCTTGCCAAACGAATCCTACAGCGCATAAAGAAATAATTGCAAGCAAGCATTCGATTAGCATACCGCCATAAGCAATAGGTTGAGCGTGGGATTCTTTTTCAAGTTGTTTAGAAGTGGTGCCTGATGCTACTAGGCAGTGGAAACCGGAAATTGCGCCACATGCGATAGTGATAAATAATGCAGGGAACAAGAAACCTGAAGCGGCAGATAGGTTAGTTACTGCTTTGCCTGTTTCGGGGTTGATGATAGGGTTACCTGCAGGGTCTACTGCTGCGTTAGTTGCGAAGAAGCCTGTAAATGCTGGAATGTCCAGATTGGAGGCATTGCCAGTCAAGCTTGCACCAACGATGCCGATAATAGAAATAATAATCATGCCATACAGTAAGAACGAACTCAAAAAGTCGCGAGGCTGTAGCAAAATCCAAACAGGAGCAATGGAGGCGATCATGATGTAGACGCCCAATAAAATCATCCAGGTAGTGTAGTCCAAAGAAATTAATGGGAAGTTATAACCAATGGCTACTAGCACAACAATAATCACAACAGCAACGAGTATGTTAACTGCTGCAGAAAGATCACGTCCGCGTGTTGCGATACCATAAATGATGGCTGCTACGATGAATAGCATGGAAATCATTGCGGTGCGTTGGTTAGCTAAGTTAGATGCGTCAGTCGCATTTGCTAAACCAACTGCAAAAGTATTTGCAACAATTGAAGCAAATGCTGCAACTACAAGCAAAAGGGTAAGGTAGGCAAAAATACAAAAAATACGTTTTGCGGTGTCATCAATATTCGCAGAGATAACAGCAGCAATACTCTGGCCTTTATGACGTAAGGAAGCGAACAGGGCACCAAAGTCGTGCATTGCGCCGAAGAAAATACCGCCAATAAGAACCCATAACAGAACAGGAACCCAGCCAAATACTGCAGCTTGGATAGGACCGTTGATAGGACCTGCGCCTGCAATGGAGGAGAAATGGTGGCCTAACAAAACATAGGGTTTGGAAGGAACGTAGTCTACGCCATCTTCCATTTCCTGTGCAGGAGTAGGTCTATTAGGGTCAACGCCCCATTGTTTTGCTAGCCATCTACCGTAGCAGACATAGCCGATGATCAAAACAATGAGACCGCCGAGCAAAACAAGCATTGCGTTCATGCTTTACCAACCTTTCTATCTAAATGTCTCTACTTTGCCAATGCAAGGTTGCTGGTAAGTGACTCTTTTAGTTGTTTACCAGCTGCGTTGGTGGTCACTTCTTTTCCTTGAGGACGGGACAGGTCTACTACTGCTAAACGAAGATCCGTCCATCCGCGAAGTCCGAAACGATAATTCTTACGGAAACGAAGGGACTTAACATGCTTGAAGGCTTCGTCAGTACATCGATTGGCAATAATGACTAACGTAAGAGCAGATGACATATGATTAGCCGAAGGATTGACTTTGCGAATTGCTTTAGTGGTTATAAACTCCACCATAGTTTGCAAGATTTCTTCGTCTAAAACATCTGCGATTTCGAAGAACATGAAATCATGCGTATTAACTTCCCATAATTTTGCACGTTTTACCAATACATATTGTTCGCCAAAGGTATGGAATTCAGCAAAAGCTGGGAATCGGCGTCCTTCAAAAAGATAGTCTCGTCTGATGTCGTAGTAGGATTGATGTGCCGCAACAATACGGTTTAATAAGTCAATCCGTCGATCAGCCTTTACCACTTTTTGTTTTCCCTTCCTTCATCAAAAGAGACCATCTTTTCTCAGAAATACGCAGATAATCTGCCGTTTCTGCATAATCAAGCGCAAAAATTGTAAAACTTTTAAGCAGGTGAATGCTGAAAATAGCTGTTTCGTGTAAGAAAAATACTTTGAACGGCAAAGTATTAAAAAGACCCGGCATATTGCCGGGTCTGTCAAACAAGTTAAGATGTATGAATATGCTAAGTGAAGCGAGTTCTTACAAGATACTATGGAAGCAAATCACTCCTAATATAGTAGGCATTTTGCTTGATGATCTAGGTCTAGACTTTTTATGCTCGTTCTTTAAGGCGGCGGTCAAGTTCATCAGCTAATTGGTGACGCTTTACTTTGCCGGTTTCAGTCATAGGAATTTCGTCAATAAATTCAAGATGCTCTGGACGAAGGCGCTTTGCTACACCAATGGAGTCAAGATATTCAGCAATGGAGTCAAGAGTCGGGGTTACGTCACCTTCCTGAACTATAAAGGTGCAAATACGCTCACCTAGACGGTCATCGGGTAATCCAATAGTGGCATGAGATCCAACGCCTGGGCAACCATTAAGATTGTTGTCTACTTCGTTTGCGGAAATATTGATGCCACCACGAATAAGAATTTCTTTCTTGCGACCATTGATTTTTATGCGGCCCTGTTCGTCCTGGATACAAAGGTCGCCAGAGTAGAACCAGCCGTTATCATCAAGATCTTTGGCGGTTGCTTCAGGGTTTTTGAGATAGCCACTAAACATGTGAGGGCCACGGGAGATTTCTTCACCCTGAGTACCATAAGGCACTTCGTTGCCTTTTTCGTCAACAACCTTTACCTCAATACCTTCGCATGCAATACCAGACCAATTACCATTCCATTCAAGACAATTCTCTGGTGGAACAAGTAGGTGAGGGCAGCTTTCGGTGGATCCGTAACATTCACACAACTTCAAACCGTGTTTATTTGCACGGTGAACCATAGTGCCAGGAACTGGTGCGCCGCCGCATACATAAAGTTTCAAAGTATCAAAAGTAAGATTATTCTTTTCAGCAACATTGAGCATGTCATAAATAAAAGGTGTTGCGCCCATCGACCAGGTGACACCTTCTTTATTCATGATCTCAATAGATTCTTCTGGATGGAATTCCTGCTGCAAAACTACACGACTACCCAGCAAGAGCGGAGTAATAAGACCATGGTTAAAACCAGTTGCGTGGTTTAAAGGAGCTGGCATGAACATTACGTCATTGTGGGTAAGGTGGAGCGATTTGATGAAGGTCTTCTCGGAGAAGATAAGAGCATTGTGTGAAATCAATACCGCTTTTGGACGACCAGTGGTGCCAGAAGTGGAAAGAATAAGAACTATTTCATCAGAAGTGCTTTCAGGAGCTTCTGTTAGAGGTTCAAAGGTTTCGCAAATTTGCTTCAGGGTAATAGTGCCATGGGATTCTAATGTTTTGTCATGAACGCAAATTGCGTTATCAGGCAGTGAGGGGATTTCATCTTTTACCGAAAGAATTTGTTCTTCAAAGTTGGTCTTGTGGTGGAAGGTAGGGCAAATAAATGCTTTGGATTCTACCAGATTCATAGAGTAAACCAGATCTTCGCCGTTGAAGGTAACAGGAAGAGGATGGCAAACAGCGCCAACTTTTAAACAAGCAACGTAAACAATGCAGAATTCTGACCAAGGTGGAAGCTGTAAGCTTACAACGTCGCCATTCTTTACGCCAACGCTTTTAAGCCAAGCGGCAAGGCGGCTTGCCTTATCGTCAATTTCTGCATAGGTGAAACGAACACCTAGGTTATCGCTGACATATTCATTGTCAGGGAACTTGGAGACGCGATCTGCCCAGACATCGAACAGAGTTTGTTCGGTCCAGTAACCTTTTTCGTAGTACTCCTTTTTATTCTGTTCGTTCACTTTTAGATCGGTAATCATTAGATCCTCACTTCACGTAACAAGCTGGTTGTTAACTTGTCAACTTTTTGGTTTGCTTCCCTCTAAGAAAGTTTCCCTTTACTTTATAAATAAGTGCGGGCATTCATCACCGCAGCATATTCGATGAAAGTATAGCGCTAATAATTCAATCAAAAAATGATTACTCTTATAGAAAGTAAGGGTTTAATCTAAAGGTGGAGCCTATAGAAATTATGTATAGAACCTATAAATTAGACAAATTAGTTTGAGTGTTGGAAAGATCGATAAAAGGCAGCCCGGTGAGGCGGATTTGTCAATTAATTTGTCCGAAACAGTTCCACAAAAATTGATTTTTGTTGGTATTTTTGGTTTTTATGGTCGTAATTTCGCGGCGTACGGTTGCTCCAGTTAAGGTACGGCAAATTCGCGATTGCGGGTTTTTAGTGCGATATGAACAACTTGTCCTAGGGTGCCGTATTATTTGCGTGTTACTACTAAAACAGAGAGGGATAGTATGGGCATACGAAAACTATTAGCAAATTCGGCTAGCTCTGTAAGTACATGGGGCTTACGCCATATTGCTAAACGTCCTGCAGCTAATATGCCTGGCAAGATAGCTTTAAAACTTGACCCTCAAATTATCGCGGAATCAATGAATAAAATTTCTGAAGGTTCCATCGTGGTAGTGGGTACTAATGGGAAAACAACCATTACTAATATGATTGCCGATGCTCTTGAGCGCCAAGGCAAAACAGTTGCCTGCAATAGAACGGGTGCAAATTTAGCTTATGGTGTAGCTACAACGCTTCTTCAAACGAAAGGCACCGTACAGTGGGGCGTGTTCGAGTCCGACGAACTGTGGCTTGCTCATACGCTTCCGCAAGTACAGGCAAGCTATGTATTGCTTTTAAATTTGTTCCGCGATCAGTTAGATCGCTGCGGCGAAATTGATCGTGTACAGGATGCTATCGTTCAAGCGCTGAATGAATCGCCTGATACGGTTTTGCTGTACAACGCTGATGATCCGCTGTGCGCTATGGTAGCGCTTCGTGTTCAGAATAAAGCTATTTCATTTGGCGTTGGTGAAGACTTGCATCAGCAGCAAAATGAAGTAAGTGACGCGCAGATGTGTCAGCGCTGTTCAGCGATGTTTACCTACGAATATCGTCAGTACGGACAGCTGGGAACGTACTCTTGTCCCAACTGCGGTTTTTCTCGCCCCGATCTAGATTTTGCAGCGAAAAATGCAGTGTTCGGAAATGAAATAACGTTTGACGTTGAAGAAACTGCAACAGGGAATCATGTTTCCCTTCGTGCCCAGCGTGCGGGCGTATACATGGTGTACAACGTTATGGCTGCTTGGCTTGCATCTCATGTTGCGGGAGTAAGCGATGAGGTGTTTCAGCAGGCGGTTGACTTGTTTGATCCGCAAAATGGTCGTCTTCAATCTCTTACCATTCAGGGTCGATCGGTGTTGCTGAATTTGGCGAAAAACCCAACAGGTTTCAACCAGAACATGAAGCTCATCACTCAGGCTCCTGGTAAAAAGGTTGCGGCATTCTTTATTAATGATAACGAAGCGGATGGACATGACATTTCTTGGATATGGGACTGCGACTTTGAAGAGCTTGCCGAACAGGAAGATGTCGTAGTGTATGCGGGTGGTATTCGCAAAAATGATCTTGCGCTTCGTTTGCGCTATGCCGGCATTGAGGCTCAGACAATTAATAGCGTTGATGAAATGGTGGATGCGGCGCTTGCTATGCCTGCCGATTGGAATATGTACGCCATTGCAAATTACACGTCGCTTCCTGCGGTGCGGAGTTCTTTAATGGCGCGTGCAGATAAAAATAAAGTTGATCATGCTACTGAAGGAACCTCTGAGCCAAAGCGAAAGATCCACGCTTGTGTTCAGCAGGAAGGCGTAGAAGCGCTAAACGAAAATCCCCTTCGCATTGTGCACCTTTTCCCTGACTTGATGAATTTATACGGAGATGGCGGCAATGTTCGCGTTTTGGCTCAGCGCTGTAGGTGGCGTAAAATTCCCGTTGAAGTGGAAGCAGTCCACTATGGCGAGGAAACTGATTTAAGTAAAGCAGACATTGTGGTGCTTGGTGGCGGTCCAGACCGCGAACAAAAGCTCGCTTCTGAAGTTTTATTCGCCATGAAGGATGATCTTCGCACGTATTTGGAAAACGATGGAGCAATGCTTGCTATTTGCGGTGGCTATCAAATTCTGGGACGCCGTTGGCTTATGAGCGATGAAGAAGTGGAAGGCCTATCAATTATTGATGCAGAAACTTTACGTGCAGGGACAGGCTTCGATCGCTTGATCGACAATATTGTCCTTTCTTCGCCTTTAGCGAGTATGCCTGTAGTTGGATATGAAAACCATGCGGGACGCACAAAGATAGGTGTGGGTGTTGAGCCTTTCGGTAGAGTAATTTCCCATGTTGGTCATGGTAATGATGATACTTCGGGATGCGATGGTGTGCTGTATAAAAACTGCATTGGCACTTATCTGCATGGTCCTTTGTTGGGCAAAAATCCTGAAATCGCTGACCATCTTATTGCGGTAGCACTCCAGAAAAAGTTTGGTTTAGACAATCCTTTCGTATTAATGTCTTTAGATGATTCAGTTGAGCGTGAAGCGAATGCCTATATGGTTTCACGTTTGGGTGTTTCGTAGGGAAAAAGATTTGTCGATAACACCTGCATGACGGATGGTAATAAGCATATTTCTTTGGGCGCGTATAGCGAATGGTAATAAAACGAACGTATTTGATGGCGAATTAATGAAGAAAAGGTGTCGAACTGACCAAATTTCCGTGCAATATATGGTTTTTGCCGAATTTGTTTGCGTCAAACAGTAATTATTTGCATTATTAATTTTATGTTTGCTTCAAATAACAAACCAACAAAACGTTCTGCTCATCCAAGAAAGAGCATGAAACGCATTAATCAGGCCTCTCAGTCTGCTTCGCGTACTCCGCGAAAACAGCAGAGTGTGAGGTCTTATGATCGTTCTTCTTATGGACACCAAGGCGGCTCTTCATCATCCCAATCACGTCGCAATCCTGTAGGTGCAGAGGCTTATAGCGCAAGCAATTATGGCTCTTCCACTCATCGTTCTACTGGTGGGTATGTTCCAGTTACGCCTGCAGGTGCCAACCAGCGCTATGCACAAAATGCAAAAAGTCGTGAATTTGTTCGACAACAGCATGAACGCAAAAAGAAAAGTAAACGTAAGCGCATAGCACTTATTTCGCTTGCGGTAGTTTGCGTGCTTATGCTTGGCGGTATTGGTGCTGCTTGGGCTTACATTACCCAGGTAGATAGCTCCTTGCGCGATGATTTAGATGCCGACTTATTAAATTCACTTGCGGTAACCGATTCTCCATCGGATCCGTTTTATATGTTATTAATTGGCGCGGATAAATCAGAGGATCGTGATGCGTCAGGTGAATTTGGCGGTTCATACCGAACCGACTCAATGATTCTTGCCCGTGTTGACCCGCAAGAAAAAGAGGTAACTTTAATTTCCGTACCGCGTGATACACGCGTTAATATACCTGGTCACGGTGAACAAAAGATCAATGCTGCCTATGCTTTTGGTGGTGCTTCCTTGGCGGTAGATACCGTATCTGAATTGGCAGGTGTTCCTATTAGCCATTATGCCGAAATTGACTTCGATGGATTTAAAGCAGTAGTGGATGCTTTGGGCGGCGTTGAAGTTGATGTTCCAATGGAAATTAATGACGACATGGCAGGTGGCCACGTGGATGCCGGTCTACAAACGCTCAATGGCGAACAGGCTTTGATTCTTTGTCGTAGTCGTCATAATTATGACGATATTGGTAATGGCGATGCTATTCGTGCTGCAAATCAGCGTTTAGTTCTTTCTGCCATTATGAAAAAGGTTATGAATTCTGATGTTGCTACTATTACTAATACGGTATCAACATTGGCTGAATATGTAACGACTGATTATAGTGTGACTGGCTTAATTGGTCTTGCGCAATCCATGATGGGAATTGATGTTTCCAACAATGTATACACGGCAGCAGTTCCTACTACTTCGGTGTATGAAGATAATCTTTGGTGGGAAGTGCTTGATGAAGCTGCATGGGAAGAAATGATGAACCGTGTAAAGCAAGGTTTGTCTCCTACGGAAGAAACCCAGATTGACGAAGCATCAGGTGCGACCATGTCATCAGCTGGTAGCGGTGGATCTGCTAATGCAGATGGTACGAGTTCAAGTAGTAATTCATCAAGTAATGCTTCGCTTTCAGGTGTGCATATTTCTGTAAAGAATGGTAGTGGTATTTCAGGATGTGCTAATGAAGCTGCAGCAAAATTGACTCCTGATGGTGCCATTATTGAAACAGGCAATGCGGACGACTTTAATTATTCGCAAACAATCATCGTGTATGAAAATTCTTCTCAAAGCGAGCAAGCTCAAAAAATTGCCGATTTACTGGGTGTTGGACAGGTGAAGCAGAATGACGGAACCTATGCATTCTCTGGTGATTTTTTAGTTGTGGTTGGTTCTGACTGGGGTTAGACGCCATCACCATGAATTGCCTTTAACCCAATTTTCTTTAACCCTAAAGATGCCTGCAAGGTGCAGGCATCTTTTCTTTTAGCGGGAAAGTTTTATAACGCTTATTGCTCGTAATATAGTTCGTCACGATTATTCGTGATATGGTTTGCGCCACAACTACTTATGATATGGCTCGCCACGGGAAATTTTGAACGCACGATAAATTTGCTCTAGCAGCACCACACGGGCAAGATTATGCGGCAGGGTAATAGGTCCAAAACTTATACGCTCCGTTGCGCGTTGTTTTACTTCAGCAGTAACGCCATCGCTGCCACCAATGATGAAAGCTAATTGCGATTCCCCATTAAGCGCGTAGGTGTCAATTTTTGTGGCAAGTTGTTCGCTAGATACTTCTTTGCCCTTGATGTCTAATAGCAAAATGGGGGTGTGCTCTGGAATGCTTTGCAGAATAAGCTGCGCTTCACGCTCTTTGTTAGAATCGGGCAATTCTTTTACGGAAACTTTTGCATAGGCGCCTAAGCGTTTCAAATATTCGGCACAGGCATCTTTCCAAAATGACTCTTTTAATTTCCCGACGGCAAAAATGCTTATAGACAGCATGAATACTCCTTTACAATAAGGACAAGAAAAGTATAAGGGATTGCAGGCTGTGCAGTCCGTGAAGGAATCGCGGAGCAGCGCAGCCGTAAGGGATTGCAAGCATGTGCAGTTTATAGGGATCGCAAGCCGTGCATAGTTTTGTAGACAAATTATTCCGTGGGGCGCTAAATCACCGACGGGTGGTTATGGTGTTTGCTGCGCTCTTTTTTGTCGCATCAGCTCTTTGCATTCCTAATGTGAAAATAAACTACCAGTTTTCTGACTACTTGCCTGAAGAAACTGCATCTACTGTTTCTCTTCGAGTAATGGAAGAATCTTTTGATGCTCCAACGCCCAATTCGAACATCATGGTCGAGGGGCTTACGTTAATGCAAGCAAACGAACTTGCAAATCAGATGGAAGCCATTGAAGGCGTTGAAGATGTGATGTGGCTTGGAACCATATGTGATATTTCAATGCCTCTTGAAACTTATGACGATGATATGGTTGCTACTTATAAGAATGGCGATTCGTATCTGTATCAAGTGGCGTTAGACACTTCGTTAGCTATGGATACCATGAATCTTATTCGTGATGCAGCATCATTGGTGGGTGCTAGTCAGGTATATATGTCGGGTGATGCTATTAATTCTGCTGTTGCGCAAGGGTCTTCGGATGTAGAAATTCAGCTCATCCTGGTTATGGCTGTTATTGTTATTTTGGGCTTGTTGCTGTTAACAAGTGAAGCATGGTTTGAGCCAGTATTGTTCTTGTCCATCATTGGCATTTCTATTGTATACAACTTAGGTACTAACATTATCTTTGGTGAAATATCATTCATCACGCAGATGTGTGCTGCAGTTTTGCAGCTAGCAGTTTCTATGGACTACGGTATTGTAATGCTGCATGCATTTCGTGGGTTCAGAGCTCAGGGCATGACTTCGTATGATGCTGCTGTTTCCGCAATGCATAAGGCGGCGGCAGTTATTGCATCGTCTGCGGCAACTACCTTTTTCGGGTTCCTTTCGCTGTGCGTTATGGCATTCCTTATTGGTGCTGACATGGGCGTGGTCTTGGCGAAAGGTATTGTCTTCAGCTTCCTGTGCGTATTATTCCTGCTGCCAATTTTGGTACTTTCGAGCGAGAAACTTCTCAATAAAACAGCACATCGAAAGTTCCTACCATCTTTTGATAAGTTCGCAGCAGTATGCTTGCGCTTAGCGGTGCCATTTACCATCATTATTGCCCTTATTACGGTTCCTGCTTATCTGGGTCAAAAGCAACCGAATTTCGTGTATGGCGCTAGTGGATTTGTGGAGCCTGGCTCGGAACTGTACGAAGAGACAAACGCCATCAACGATGCTTTTGGCGCAGACGAACAGTGGGTTATGTTGGTGCCTGAGGGCGATTGGGGTCGCGAACTCCAAATGGTGCAGCGCATCGAAGACTTGGATGATGTAACAGCGGTAACTTCGTATGTCACTGCAGTTTCTGCCAATATTCCTACTGCAATGGTGCCCGCTGATAGCTTGTCGCAGCTTGTTGCAAATGGTTATTCGCGCATTGTTGTTTCAACGTCGGTCGAAGGGGAAACCGACGAAGCGTTCGCTCTGGTGCAAACGCTGCGCGATATTGCCAACGAATTTTACCCCGAAGAAAACTATTTAGTAGGTTCGGCGGTTACATCGTACGACATGTCTCTCATCGTAAATGATGACTCTATGCGTATTTTCATAGCGTCAGTTTTGGCGATTGGTTTGGTGCTATTGGTGATGTTCCGTAGTATCAGCATTCCACTTATGCTGCTGCTTACTATTGAAATATCTATTTGGATTAACCTGGCAATTCCGTACTTTATGGGCGAAACCATCCAGTACATTGGTTACCTTATTATTAGTGCGATTATGTTGGGCGCAACGGTGGACTATACCATCATTTTGTCGCGCGCTTATTTGGATAGGCGTGCCGAAATGGAAAAGCATCAGGCAATGCTTTCCGCTATTTCGGATTCGGCTATAACTGTTCTTACATCGGCTACTATTCTTACGGTTTGCGGTGCCTTTATTGGCATTATTTCAAGTAACGGAGTTATTGCAGGATTAGGTACTTTAATCGGTCGCGGAGCCTTCATTGCTGCACTTAATACATTCCTGCTGCTTCCTATTTTGTTTATGCTGCTTGATAAGGTGGTGGAAAAAACCACATGGAAAGCGCGTTTCTATCATGGCGAAACGGCGCGCTCGGTAGTTGCGCAGGCTGCAGCTGGGCAAGCAGTCACGACTTCAAAACAACAATTACCTTCGGATAAGGACTAGATCGTATGCGCTATTCAAATTCTGAACATACGAATTCAACAAAACAAGGCAGAATGCTAAAGTCAGCCGCTGCGGTGGTAGTGGCACTGGTATTGTTGGCGCTTGCCGTTCCCCTTACTGCTGCACCAGTTATGGTGAATGCTGAAGAAGCTTCTCAAAACAGTACTGCCTCTCAGGAAATTGCTGGTGATATCAGCGCGCCTGTTGATGTTTCGGGATCAGCGGAAAAGCAGGAGGTGGTATACGCTTCGCTCAATAATGCGGGCGGCATGAATAGCGTTTATGTAGTGAATGTTTTAAAGGCTGCTGCAGGGCAAACCGTTCAAGATTTTGGAACGTATGACCAGGTAGTGAACTTGACTGATACGTCTACAATTAACCAGCTTTCTGATTCAGTAATTCTCACCATGCCTGAAAGCGAAACTGCTTCAGATACCGAATTTTCTTATCAGGGAAGTGTTCCTAATGCCCAAATTCCATGGAATATTTCAATTACGTATTTGCTGGATGGGCAAGAAATTTCTGCAGAGGATTTAGCGGGTAAAACGGGTTCGTTGGAGTTGCGCATCGAAACAGCCCAAAATCAGTCGGTTGATCCGCGCTACTACGAAAACTACCTTATGCAAATAACCTGCACGCTCCCTATGAAAAACGCTACCAACGTTAAAACCGACCAGGGATCAATCGCGCTTTCTGGTTCAGATGTAACGGTTAGTTTCATGGTTATGCCCGATGCGGATGGGAACGTGAGCTTGAGTGCTGATGTAACTAATTTTGAAATGAGTGGCATTAGCTTTGCGGCTATTCCATTTTCGATGGCACTTGATTTTCCTGATACGGACAGCTTAGTTTCTCAGTTTGATGCCCTTATTGACGGAGCTGAACAGCTGCATTCTGGCGCCCAAGATTTAGCGGCGGGGGTATCAAGTGTTGATGCGGCAACGAAACAGGCTGCAACGGGTGCAGCTAACTTGGCTACGGGCGCAACTCAAATGACGCAAGGCTTGCAGCAGTATCAGCAGGGGTTGCGTGATAGTGCAGCGGCGGCACAGGATTCAGTTTCTGAAGAAGATATAGCGGCTGCTCGTCAAAACTATGAGGCAGCACTTGGCGAATATGCTGCTGCATTTACGGTGGCATATGGGCAGGTGATGACTGAAAATCCACAGATGACTCAGCAAGAGGCACTGCAGGCAGCAGCTCAGCAACTCGCGGGTTCTTCTCAAGAACAAGCTATGAATGCTGCATTGCAAAGCTTGCTTACAGTTGTTTCCACTCAAATAGCATCTCAGGGTGCAGCCGAAGCTCTAACGGGTGCTGCTGACGGCTTAGGGTCAGTTGATGACGCCTCATCGCTTTTAGGAGGCAGTGCTTCGCTCGGCACCGGTGCGCAAGAGTTAGCAAACGGTCTTGACCAGCTCGCGGGTGGCACGGGCGAATTAGCCTCTGGCGTTGGATCGCTTACGGAGGGCACTCAAACTCTTGCTCAGGAAACCCAGGGAATTCCTGACAAGGTGCAAGCTGAAATAGATGCGCTAATGGCAACCTATGACAAATCGGACTTTGAGCCGGCAAGTTTTACCAGTTCGAAAAATACCAATGTTACACTGGTGCAATTCGTAATGACTACCGATTCCATCAAGGTTGTTGAGCCGGAACAGCCAGAAGAACCCGAAGCGGAAGAAACGCTTCTGGATAAGTTCTTTGCGCTGTTTTAGTGATAACGAAGCTCGCAAGCCGTTTTGATACTGCTCATATCCTTGCGGAACGGTATGATAGGCAAGAAAAGTAAACCCTAGAAAACAAGGAATTCCTATGTCTCTTCCTGCATCTAATGTGAATAAGCAAGCAGACAATCGCACCACCATGGAATTAGGCGCTTGTTTGCCTATGACCGCCGAAGTAAAAGACGATCATCTGTTTATTGGTGGCGTCGACATGGTTGAATTGGCGCACGAATATGGCACTGCGCTATATGTGTACGATGAAGCGGATTTGGTAAACCGCATGGACACGTATCGTGATGCCTTTAGAACGCGCTATCCCAATTCTGATATTGCTTATGCAAGCAAGGCATTTTTAAACAAGGCGGTTTGTCGCTTGGCTGATCAGCATGGTATGTGCTTGGACGTTTCTGGCGGTGGTGAATTGGCTGTTGCTCGTGCCGTTGGTTTTCCTATGGATCGCGTTATTGTGCACGGTAACAATAAAACACCTCAGGAATTGCGTGAGGCAATTGAAGCGGGTGCTGGACGTATCGTAGTTGATTCTCGCATTGAGCTCGCTCGTGTTTCTGCCATTGCCCAGGAAATGGGTGTAACGCAGGACATTTATATGCGCATTACACCAGGTGTTGAGGCGGACACCCACGAATACATTCGCACTGGTTGTGAGGACTCAAAATTTGGCTTCACCATGCGTGAGGATTTTGCATTCACCTGTGTGCGCGATGCGCTGGATGCACCTAACGTTCGTTTGGCTGGTTTGCATATGCATATTGGCTCACAAATTTTTGCCCTTCATTCATTTGGCGAAGCAATTGACGTTATTGTTGAATTTGCTCACCGCATCAAGGAAACCTACGGTTATGAAATTGAAGAAATTGACGTAGGTGGTGGCTTGGGCATTGCCTATACCGCTGAAGACAAACCTTCTTCTATTGAGGACTTTGCCGATATTACCACTTCAGAAATGATCAAGGCATGCGAAAAGTATGGCTTGAAGCAGCCTCGTCTAGTGTGCGAACCTGGTCGTTCATTGGTGGCTACGCCGGGCGTAACACTGTATACCGTTGGTATTTTGAAAACTTTGCCAGGTATCCGCAAGTATGTAGCTATTGACGGTGGTATGTCTGACAACATTCGCACCGCGCTTTACCATGCAGAATACGAACCTGTAATTGCCAATAAGGCTGGGCAGCCTCGTACTGAAATTGTGACACTGTGCGGTAAACATTGTGAAAGCGGCGATGCGGTAGCATTGGACGCTTCCATTCAACATCCCGACTTGGGTGATATTGTTTGTGTATTTGGCACAGGCGCTTATTGTCATTCCATGTCAAGCAACTATAATGGTCAGCCTCGACCGGGCATTGTATTTGTAAAGGATGGAGTGGCGCGCTTAGTTACCCGTCGTGAAACCTATGATGATTTGATGGCATGCGATATTGATTAAGAACTTGCGAAATATCGGTTTTGATTATGCAGTGAAGCGGTTGCTGTTGGTATATCGCGTACAGGTACGCGCGCGTTATGCTTGCAAGTACCTGATACCGTGAACTTTGATGCGCTCTCTGGTGGAAGAACGGCTAGGGAGCGCTTTTTGTATACAATGCAAGAACCTAAAGTATTACGTTCTGCGCTACGTAGAAAGGGGTCATATTTATGGCTGTCAAGATTGGCTTGGTTGGAACAGGCACGGTTGGTGGCGGCTGCTTGGATATTCTGAGCAACCACAAACAAGATTTCCTTCGCCATTTTGGGATTGATCTTGAGCTGACACGGGTTTGTTCTCGCAGCTCAGAGCAGGCAGCTTCGCGTGGCTTGCAGGATATTTTCACTACCGACTATCACGATATTATCAATGACCCTGAAATTGATATTGTGGTGGAGCTTATTGGTGGTACGGGCGTTGCCAAAGATGTTATTGTTGAGGCTCTTCAAGCAGGCAAACACGTTGTAACTGCCAACAAGGCCATTATGGCTTCGGCGGGCGAAGAAATCATGGGCCTTGCTGAAGAAAAGGGCTTGGAAATTGCGTTTGAAGCAAGCGTTGGTGGCGGTATTCCTATTATTGATCCACTAAAACATTCGCTTATTGCAAATCAGATTGATTCCATTATGGGTATCGTAAACGGTACGACTAACTACATGCTTACTCGTATGGATGAAAACGGCATGGATTATGATGCTGCACTTAAGGAAGCCCAGGAGCGCGGCTTTGCTGAGGCGGATCCTACGGCCGATGTTGATGGACATGACGCTGCGGCAAAAATTGCTATTTTGGCATCTATTGCGTTCAATTCGCGCGTAACGATTGACCAGGTATATACCGAAGGCATTCGCCGTATTTCTCCCATTGACTTGGCAATGGCGCACGATTCGGGCTATGTAGTAAAGCTAGTTGCTCATGCTCGCCGTTCCGAAAAAGGCATTGATGTGCGCGTACATCCAACAATGATTCCTGAAAATCATCAGTTGGCAACGGTCAACGGTGTATTCAATGCAATTTTTGTTGAAGGTGATGCTGTTGGTCAAACTATGTTCTTTGGTGAAGGTGCTGGTGCAGGACCTGCTGCAAGTGCCGTAATGGGCGATGTGCTGGAGGTTGCACGTCATATTCAGATGGGTATTAAGCCTATTGTTGGTTGCACCTGTACTGACAACTTACCCATTATTTCTATGGATGATTTACATACCAAGTACTACATTCGCTTTGTTGTGGCGGACCGTCCTGGGGTTTTGGCAGCAGCTGCAGATATTTTTGCGAAGAATGGCGTTTCAGTTCGTATGGTTACCCAGCGCGGTAATGCAGCACGCGAAGATGTGAATTTAGTATTTGTCACCCATACCGCCGAAGAACGTAAGGTTCGCAAAACTATTGATGAGATTTCGTCACTTGGAGATGTAGTAACGGGTGGCTATCCTTCTGTTATTCGCGTTCAGGGTTAGTGACAGTCTTTTGCATGGTGTAATAGCTATTGCGAGTTAGCGATATGATCCTTCTCTTCTAACAATACAGTTTGCTTCTACATTCAAAAAAGTCCCTAATAGGGACTTTTTTGAATGTAATGGTTCTTGTTTCATGCAGTACTGTCTTTAGCGGTTTTAGTTTGTTTGGCATTGCATGAACTGTCTCGCAGACATTATGATTCAGGCTCTTGTTGCGTTCTTGCTGGGACACCGAAGGTTTTTTGGGCTCGCCCTGTGATGGATTTTTGGGATGAATGAAGTGAATTAGTTCAGAAGTATTTGATTTATGGGGCCGAATAATCTAACTGTATAAAAAACCAACATTGATCAGGTGCTTATTGCGGTGTAAAGTAATTCTTACAAAATTTATTTCTACAACTAAATAGCTATGATTGGGACTGCAGGACGTTAGTGAATGTAGTTTCTTAAATTATGAAGCGTATTGGAACTCCTTTTTTACTAAGCATTTACGTTAGCGGCTCGTCTTCGCAGATGTTATCTTCAGAAATTAGTACTGAGTTTCGAGGAAGGGCAATTGACTTTGAATTATTGCCTTGTTCATTTAAGGAAACCCTAAGGTTTTCGCAAGAATTCGTAGAAACGAATCAGAATACATACACAACTGAAGAAAAACTAAAACTTATTGGCGCGTTTGAAGCCTATTTGGAACGTGGAGGATTTCCGTCTATCCAGCAACTTCCAAGAAGTCAACGAATTGCTCTTTTGCAGTCGTATGCGCAACGTGTTGTAGCGCGTGATGTAGTGGAGCGACACAACCTTAGTCGTCCGCGTGTTGCTAGCGCCTTTGCAACGCATGTTCTTGCATCGAATGCTCGTGAGCTTTCTATCCGTAAGGTTGAAAACGATTTTCGTTCGGTGGGTCTTGCTACTAGCAGAGGCTTTATGCGCGATCTTTTGACATATTTCGAAGAGGCGTATCTTGTATTTACAGTACGAGAGCTTTCACGTGCATTATCAGAGACAAGTACCGCTCCGCAGAAGGTTTATGCCATAGATCTTGGCCTAGCCTTGGCGAACAGCCGCGCGAGTTCCACTGATGAAGGGCAGCGCCTAGAAAATGCAGTTTATCTTGAGCTAAGACGGCGCTTGGTAGGAATGCGTAAAGATGAGATATCTTCGTATAAAACTAAATTGCATGGATTCGAAATAGATTTTGTTGTAGGGGATGCTCTTGCAGGCAATTTGGAGCTTTGCCAAGTAAGTGTTTCGGTTGAAAATGAAAAAACGTTACAACGAGAAACGCGAGCTTTATGGGAAGCGATGGAGGAACTTCATGTTAGCGAAGCGGAACTAATTGTGGAAAAAGGGGGCATGCTGAATATCAGCAAGGTAATAAACGTATAGTTCAGATTCCCGCATGGAAATGGTTTTTAGAGACTTCGTAAGAAGATCCCGCGGTTGCGGGATCTTCTGTGCGTATCTAGAAAACTGGCAAAGTAAAGTTACCAATTATGGACCCACTGGATTAGTGCGCGGTGTATCAAGCACTACTTCACGGTCAAAACAGGAATATCAACCGATCGCAAAACGCCATAGCTTACGCTGCCAAGTACGCCACGAATACCGCCTACACCGCGACGGCCCATAACAATCAAATCGCAATCATGGTTGCTGGCGTATTCAGTGATGCCACTTACTGCGGAAGGGTAGGTGGCAACATCTATATGTACGCGTTCTGCTGGCATGCCATCTAGTAGTTCCTTAACCACATCATTAATTTCCTGCTTGATGTTATCCAGCGCTGCATCAATCATGGCGGTGTAGCCTTCCTGATCAATAAAGGAAGAAGCGCCACCAGTGATAGGGTCGGGTGCTACAGGCATAGTGGTGGCCAGCGCCATAGGAACAACATTGAGAACATAAATTTCAGCATCATCCGAAGGTAATGCTAGGGTGCGAGCTGCCGTGAATGCTGCTTCGGCATGGTTAGATCCGTCATAGGGAACAAGAATTCGATGATACTTCATAAGAAACCCCTCCTTTGAAGTGTTGGTGCAAACTAGGAAAAGCTCCCGCCAAGTGGTGGAAACGCCGACTAATCAATAACTAGTTTGTTGCTTTTATTATGGCACGTTCGCTGCGAATAAGGCATACAAGAAACGTTTTTAACCAAAGAAAAGGGAAGTTCCGCTTATAAGAGAGGCGTTCTGTCTAGAAAAGAGACATTCTATTTCGGTCTGCCACGTTCTTTTGCTCTGCATTGTGCTGTTTTGCTCTGTCTAGAGAAAGGGAGGCCCGCCTTACAGACGAGGCGGGCTATATAGAGATAGAAAGGAAAGCAAAAAGCTTGATTACATAATAAAAGGAGCCCGCATTCCAAACTAAAATGTCCACAAGGCTGTAAATTAGCTGTCATTAACTTCAAAAGAAATTCGCAAGTTTAAAGCAAACTTTGAAATTTAAGCAAATTCCGGATTGATAAACTGCGGCAACGTTTAACGTGGTAGCGGTTGAATCAAAAAGAGATTTTTACAATCAAAAAAATCTATAGAAATCGCCTATAAATAAAATTAGAATAACAGGTTCATTTTTGAAACCCCAGGTGAGACAATAAAGAACAGGAGCGATACTTAGGCAGCAGCTTATTTATCGCCTGCGCCGACGTGATACCCCTCTTGCGTCGGCGCTTCTATTTTGGTGCTAGTTTGACGGCTTGCTAAGGTGGCTATACCAGGTCATTTCAGGGGCGGACGGCAGAATACGCTGGCGTGTGGCTATCTTGCGACTACTTTAAGAATTTCCAGAAAAACTTGTTGACATCTAATCTATTTCAGTCTAAGTTAGACATGGTTAACTTAGAGGGAACAAAGTATTCCTGGCGAAATCCTCTGCACCTCTTCGCCGGCGCATCTCTTGTTTGGGCTCTTTGGAGATGACGCCACTCGTCTTGTCCTTTTTCGTTAGAGTACTTGTCCCTCGCCTCTTGTCCTAACAAGAGAGTGAACGATGAGGCGTTCCGCCATTAGGTGGGCGCCTCGCTTCGTATAAGAGGAAGCGCGATATTGCTAAAAGGGGGACGCAACATTGCTAAAGCGAAAGCGCAACATCACCAAAGGGAAGTGCGATATCGCTAAAGAGAAAGCGCAACATTGTTATGGATTTTCCAGCTTTCGCATTTAATAAATACTCAACAAATGAAGCTGTTATTTAACGCAAAAGTGATTGTTTAGCCCCTTGGTATTCGGTACATACATAACTAGGAGAATTGCGAACAAGAAAGAAGGTTGGGCGTGAGCGTTAAAGGCGTAATTTTCGATTGCGATGGCACCTTACTTGATTCAATGGGAATTTGGCAAAGCCTCGAACTTAAAATTGCCGAACATGCCGGCATTTCCTTAAGCGAAGAAGAGCGTATTACACTCAATGCGAACACGCCCACCCAAACCGCACGTTATTTTCATGAGGTATACAACGTGGGCTCAAGTCCCCAAGAAGTGCTGTCGCATATGGATGACGTGCTGGAGATGTTTTATCGCTACGAGGTTCAGCCCCGACGCGGTGCAGTAGAACTAGTCGAAGAATTAAAACGTCGCAGAATCCATATGACAGTTGTTTCTTCAAGCCCTGGATCTCTTCTGAAGTTAGGTTTGGAGCGAGTAGGAATCTATTCGTACTTCGATGAAGTAATTTCTAGTTGCGATATGGGTATTTCTAAGCGTGGCCCACTCTGTGTGCTGCGCGCTCAAGCAAAAATGCATACGGAAGCAGAAGAAACGTGGGGCTTTGAGGATTCGGCATACGCAGCAGAAGTTTTAGCGAACCAGCACTTTGGCGCTATTGGTGTATACGACACTGATTTAGCGGGAACTACTGAAGAATTAGCTCAGGTTTGTGATGCGGTGCTGCAAGAACTAGACGAACTTGATGTGGATTGTTTTGTTCGTGGAGAATACCGTCGTTCACTAGCGCAGAGTTGCTGTGGCGTTGCGTAGGTTCACGGTAGCGCAGAGCTGGCGCAGTGTTGCGTAGTTGCGCGATAGCGCAGTACTGCTGCAAGTGTTGCGTAGGCGTGTGCAGACGCAGCGTTGACGCAGCGCTACCCAGACATGTACGACGCAGCGCTAGTGCGGCATAACGCAGAAGCTTTAGCTCTTAGTTTTCTTGCGTTCGCTTGTTTTTTTAACTGCATACCTGCAAATGAGGGCGCCAATACCAACTGCGATGGTGTCAACTAGCCAGTCCATAGGGTCGCAACTGCGATCCGGTACAAAGTATTGATGGATTTCGTCGGTAACGCCGTAGCCACTGCCAATAAGAAGCGCTATGAGCGCCGCTCGCCATAAGGGCATGTGAAAACGAAGCGCATTTAATAACAGCACTCCAAAGATGAAGTATTCGGTAAAGTGTCCAACAGGGGACACGTCAACTTCGTGTCCAAAAATAGACAACGCAATACTGGACAGGAACCCTTTTATGGCAGAAATAATGCCAAGTCCCTGATTGATATTGGTGCCAGTATTGGCAGACATCCAAAAAATAATTCCTGCCATTGCCACAACGGCAATCCAGCTGAGTACAACAATATGTTTATTAGTTTTGTTCATGCGGTTAACAATACCCTCTAAATCCATTTACGGAATCATTAGAATACTAATTGTTAAAAATGCGAATATGATTACACGCACAATATCAAAGTAACGGGGTAGAACATGGCAGAAGAAACAGCCAATAAGAAAATGGACATGAAATATGTCGTAGTGCTTGTTTTTTTGGTCATGTTGGGCTCATGCTTTGGCAATCTTTCTCAAACTGCCCTGAATTCAATGTTTGCTGGCATGGCGAAGGATTTTGGGGTAGATGCCGGAATCGGTCAGTGGGTAACAACACTTTATATGCTGGTTTTGGGAATTACGGTTCCGGCTGTTACCTACTTAATGAGGCGTTTTTCGCTTAAAAGCGTTATTGTCTCTTCGCTTTTGCTGCTAGTCTTGGGCGGCGTGGTAGATGCCATAGCGTGGAATTTCCCACTTCTTATCGTGGGTCGCGTACTGCAGGCAATATCAGCAGGCATTACGATGCCTATGATGATGAGCCTTATCATGACGTCGGTTCCGTCAAATCGCCAAGCTACCGCGATGGGTATATCAGGTATTGCTATGGGCTTCGCACCTAATATTGGTCCGACTATTGGCGGTTGGATGTTAGAGACTACGGGCTGGCGCAGTTTTTTCGTGGTGTTGGCGCTGTGCTCGTTAGTTCTTACGTTTGTCGCAATCGCTCTTATAAAGAAAACCCCTGCAGAAGATTCCAATATGCGTCTTGACGTGATTTCGCTTTGCCAATCTGCCCTCGGCTTTGGTGGATTGCTGCTGGGCTTTTCCAATGCATCAAGCTACGAATTTACAAGCCCCTTTATTTGGGTGCCAGTAATTGTAGGCGCAGTATTCCTGGTGTTCTTTATGCGCCGCCAGCGCAGGGTTGAAACCCCGCTGATTCATCTGGAAATTTTCAACTCTCAGCAGTTCCGTATCAGTTTCTGGGCAAGCAACTTCTTGTATGCAAGCTATATGGGTATCACGTTGATTCTTCCGCTCTTTATTGAAAACTTATGGGGAGGAAGTGCGTTTCAGGCAGGTCTTGCGTTGTTGCCAGGAACAATTGCGGCGTTTTTTATTAACCCTCTTGCGGGAATTCTGACGGATAAGATTGGTGCTCGCCCTGTTATCGTGGTTGCAGCATGTTTCCTGGCTGCCGGAGGAACCATGATGGCCTTCATTGATGAAAACACCCCTTATTGGGTGATTTTTGCAATGCAGGGCATCCGAGCGATAGGCGTATCAGGGCTTATTGGTCCGCTAAATTCATGGGGCATGGCTAAGTTGCCACCATGGTTTATGACTGATGCTTCTTCGTTTGGTACCGCGGTGCGCCAGGCGTTTGCTTCGCTTGGTACGGCGCTTATGGTATTTGCAATCATGGTGGTAGGCCCTATGACGGGATCTGCTTCAATGGGATTCCATTTGAGCTTCGGCTTTTCTGCGGTATGCGCTATTGCTGTCGTTGTAATTGCGGTAAGCCGCGTCCACTCGCATTTAAAGAACTAGTGCGACAACTAGTGCGGAGCTTTCAAAACTGGTGCGAGAACTAGTGCGGGATTTTGCTAATTCAGGGTTTTGAAATTAAGGGCTTTCGCTAGTTTGAGGCTTTGAAATCAGGGACTTTTGTCGGATTGGGATTTTATAGCTTGGTTTTTGCTAGTTTGGGATTTTTACGCAGTGGCACATTATAGGATTACTGCAGGGCTACCGGCGGATTCCTTGGGTTACTATCGGATTCCTGCCGAGCTACTATTAGGTTACTGGTGCAACGCAACTAACCTAATAAATTAATGATTCTTCCAAGCGACCCTTATACCACTTTTTGGGATGTAACTAGACGCAACTGGACGCAATTGGACGCAACTCCTTTTGGGACGCAACTGGATGCAGCTGGGCGAAACTGGATGCAACTGGACGCAACTGGATGCAACTGGATGCAACTTCTTTTGGGATGCAACTGGATGCAACTTTAATATCGTAAAAATCGTCCATTTTGGTCAAAAGTATGCTGTTGTAGGCATCACATTCAGCTTCTTCTTCAAACCTTGCTGTGCGAAATGTAATCAACCAGCACATATATGTAATGAGCAGGCATTTTCTTTCTTTTTGTGAGAAAAGAAATGCCTACAACAGGGCTTTTGCGACCAAATTTGCAACTTTTTTGCGAGGTGTGCCAAATATGGTGTGTTGGGGGCATTCTAAATCGCCTCGAAGTAGTATCCGTAAGGTGCGTGATGTAATCATCCAGGCATTTGAGGTAACGAACGCATTTTTCGCTTGTTCAAAGCCTCACTAGCCCCTCAATTGCTTGCCCCCAACTTGTGTTGTTTGACACGGGAAGCCGAAAAGCCCACCTCAAATGCCCCCAACGCATACTATTTGACATTCAGTAGTGTATCTTCGGCGTATCTTCGCGGATTCTGCTCGCAGCTGAATCCAGCTGCATTAAGCATGGTGTGTTGATAGTGTATCTTCAGCGAATTCTGCTTGCATCTGGGTTGGGTTGTGTCAATAAGGTGTTCCAGGAGGTAAATGGCGCAGAACTTTACGCTTCAGCTAAAACCGCGTCAACTTTTTCTTTGTCTACTAGGGGTAGTGGCAAAAATGGTTCAGGATCAGCAATGTGATCGCCCAAGATTTTTTCCATCCAAATCATGTCGTACCATCGTCCGAACTTATAAGCGCATTTGTTGAACTTGCCTATCAATTTAAAGTCCAAACGTTCATGGAACAGTCGGCTTGTGGCAGGTACGTATTCGTCAGCAGGTTCGCAGTGGGCAATGCATGCTTCCATGTTGTAGACGTTCTGCAAAACAAGAAGCTTGGCAAGCGCGGTGTATAAACGACGGCCTACGCCGCGTCCGCGATAATCCATGCGCATATAAATAGAAGTTTCAATAGAGTGAAGATAAGCAGCGCGAGGCCTGAAGGCAGATGCATAGGCATAGCCTACAATTTCATCGTCTTCTTCAGCCACGATATAAGGGTACCGTTCGAGCGTTTTGCGCACGCGCTCAGTAAAATCTTCAAGCGTTGGATCTTCAAGCTCGAAGGTAACTGCAGTTGTGCGCACATACGGGAGATAAATCTCTCGTAAGGCTGGGGCGTCCGCTATGGTTGCCATGCGTATGGTAGGTAAATTCTTCATAGTGGGCTTATTGTAGTCGTGCAGTGGGCGTATTGGTAGAGTAAATTTTGTGAGATTTTTGATACCTTTCAATTGCCCTGAATAACCGCTCAGTTTGAACTATCGAAACTTCTTTTGGTCTATGGTATACTCACAACGCTTTAGTATGCTAAAGCGAAAAAGCGCCAAACGCGTAAACTATTTGCAAAATCTTTTAAAAAGGTTGCGCAAGGTTCGTTAAGGCGAAATTGTTGGCTGTCCATGAAGCGAGGTTTTCATGAAAAAGAAATTTCTTACGCTGCTAACATTCGCATGTGTTGCATGCTTGTCGGCAGTTATTTTGACGGGATGCTCATCATCTGGTGAAGAACAAGCTCAGACAACCGAAGATACTTCGGCTGATATCTCTACACTTATTGTTGGCTTTGACAACAGCTATCCACCTTATGGCTTCATGGATGAAAACAATGAACCAACTGGTTTTGACCTTGACTTGGCTGCAGAAGTTGCAGAACGCAATGGTTGGGATATCCAGCTTGAGGCAATTGACTGGGATGCAAAGGACGCTTTACTCAACCAGGACAGTATTAACTGCATCTGGAATGGCTTCACCATGGAAGGTCGCGAAGATGACTACACCTTCTCCGAGCCTTACATGCTCAACGAGCAGGTAGTTGTTGTTAAGTCTGATTCTGGCATTACCGATTTTGCTGGTTTGGCTGACAAGACCGTTGTAACTCAGGTTGATTCTGCTGCTCTTGATGTTCTCGAAGGTGATCAGGCAGAGCTTGCTGGTACGTTCGCTGAACTTCAAACTCTAAGTGATTATAACAACGCTTTTATGCAGCTTGAATCTGGCATGGTTGATGCTGTTGCTTGTGACCTTTCTATTGCTCAGTATCAGATGTCTGCAAATGAAGGCACCTACACCATGCTCGAAGAGCCTTTGAGTTCCGAACACTATGCAGTTGGTTTCAAGAAGGGCAACGAAGCACTGGCTCAGAAGGTGACCGATACCTTGAAGGAAATGTATGAGGACGGTACCGTAGAGGAACTTATTAATAAGTATGCAGACTACGGCATGAGCATTGATAACTGGGTACTTAAGTAAGATTTAAGCTACGCTAGTAGCAAAAGAGGATTATTTGGGCGGAGGTTATTCCTCCGCCCTTTGTTGCGTAATGGTTTATCTAGTTTTGTGGTAGCGCACGGACGAAGGTGGCATACGAAGATCACGAGCGTACAGGGAAGATCGCGCGCAGTACAGGCGAAGGCGACACGCGAAGATCGCGCGCGGTACAGGCGAAGGCAACACGCGAAGATAGTGCGCACGCGCAGGTGACGCACAAAGACCGCGCGGCACAGGCGAATCCCGCCTATGCGATGCGAACGAAGCAAACCTATGTAGCGCAGGCAAAACCAGCTAAACCAAATAATTTGGGGAGGAAGATATGGAACTAAGCGTTATGGTTGGAGCCCTGTTTGAGGGCTTGGGCTTATCTGCTTGGATTTTTGTTGTTACTTTGGTGGGATCGTTACCGCTTGGCATTGTGGTGGCTCTTGCCCGCATGAGTAAATTCAAGCCACTTTCGCTGATTGCGCAATTCTATATTTCTATTTTACGTGGCACGCCACTGATGCTGCAGCTTATGGCATTCATGTTTGCTCCGTACTACATCTTCGGAATTTCAATGTCTACCGATTGGAAATATGGCGCTTGTGCACTGGGCTTTATTCTGAATTATTCAGCATACTTTGCTGAAATTTATCGTTCTGGTTTGCAGTCTATTCCACGTGGTCAATATGAAGCGGCGTTGGTTTTGGGATATTCACGTTCGCAAACATTTTTCAAGATTGTGCTTCCTCAGGTAATCAAGCGCATCATGCCTGCAATGGGTAATGAAATTATCACCTTGGTTAAGGATACGTCGCTTGCATTCGTTCTGGGCGTTGCTGAAATGTTCTCAGTTGCTAAGGCGCTTTCCGCAAGCGAAGTTTCGATGATTCCGTACGCTCTTGCGGCTCTTATCTACTGGGTATTCTGTTTGCTTATCGAATTCATTATTGGACGAATCGAAAAGAAAATGGCTTACTATCACGACTAAACGTCTATGGCTGAAGAAAGAGGTTTCGTTATGGGAAATACACCAGTTGTTAGCCTTCAGCATGCGCGAAAGGCGTTTGGTAACAACGATGTTTTAAAAGATATTTCGCTTACGGTTGAACAGGGTGATGTGTTATCAATCATTGGTCCGTCGGGCGGCGGCAAGTCAACCTTGCTTCGATGCATGACGCTTTTGGAAACGCTTGATGCGGGCTCACTTTCTTATGGCGATTTGCAGGTAGTTACCATGCAGGATGCATCTGGCAAAGCGATATATGGTGACAAGAATGTGCTCGCTCAGGCGAAAAAGCGCTATGGTCTGGTGTTCCAGAACTTTAATTTGTTCCCGCACTATACCGTGCTTCAGAATGTGATCGATGCGCTTATTTGCGTGCAGAAAAAGCCTAAAGAAGAAGCGCTCGCAAAGGGTAGGGAGCTCCTTGCGAAGATGGGTTTAACAGGTAAAGAAGATATGGTTCCCTGCGAGCTTTCTGGTGGTCAACAGCAGCGTGTTGCTATTGCGCGCGCATTGGCGCTTGATCCAGATGTGCTGTTCTTTGACGAGCCAACGTCTGCACTTGACCCAGAGCTTACCCAAGAAGTTTTACGCGTAATTCGCGAACTTGCTGATGAGCATATGACTATGGTTATCGTTACGCATGAGATGGCGTTTGCGCGCGATGTGGCGGATCGCGTAGCCTTCATGGACGGTGGCGTTATCGTGGAAGAAGGCCCTGCTAAGGAAGTTATTGGCAATCCAAAACATGAACGCACTAAGTCGTTCTTGGCTCGTTTTGCGGAGGGCAATGCTGATTAAGCACAAGAAAGGGAGCTCATCTGAGCTCCCTTTGCATGCTGAGATATAAAATTCTTATCACATTTGGCAGCATACCGTTTGATGCTATGTAGTCTAACTAACAGCTGCCAGCCATCAAGTTACCGGCGAACCGCCTGATGACATGTTGTTTGGCAATGGCGCCATCTGGCACAAACAATAAGCTGACTTACTCAGCGCCAGCCTGCTTCAGCAAGCCATATCCACCGTTGGTACGACGATACAGGATGCAGAATGAGTTGGTATCGCGATCGATGTATGCGAAGAAGTCGTGACCCAAAAGATCAATCTGAATGAGTGCTTCTTCTTCGGTCATTGGTTCAAGAACAAGATCCTTAACGCGTACAACTTCATCGTCCGCGGAAAGCTCTGCCATCAAACCGTCAAGATCAAGTTCGGTTGCTGGAGCGCTTTTGTCAACGGCGGGACCGCTGGTAATTTTCTTGTCGATAACGCGAGTCTTATACTTGCGAAGCTGACGAAGAGCCTTTGCAGCAGCAACGTCAATAGCTGCATACATATTTTCATCGCGTTCTTCAACACGAATAATGTGACCACGAGCGCGCATAGTTACTTCGCACGTAGCAGGGGTTGGGTTTGCTGGATTCTTTTCAACATGAAGAACAACCTCAGCGGTTAGAGGATCAATATCCATGACCTTCATGGAATTACCAATTTTTTCCTCTGCATAGGCACGCAAAGCATCTGTTACGGGCATCTTGCGACCGGTGATGGTGATTTCCATAGTTTCACCTCTCATACTGGGACCTACAATACGATTTGACTAAGGGAGAGGTGCGCCGATTATTCACGAATGAGACGAAAAAGCTGCGACGGTTACATCGCTAGCGAATGATCTTCCCAGTTGGAAACGGCTTTCCAAATCCCCTCGTCTACCGTTTTCATCTATCAGTCTAACGCACTTTTGCCTAATTGTGGGGAGAATTATGAGCGCGTTCAGGTTTTGATACCTACCTAAAGCGACTTTTGAGGGGTGGCGCTTTGCGACAACGTACATCCTTTTCGTTCAGCTAAGCCGTCTTGCTCTGGTGGTAGCGCTTCGTGGTGATGCTTCTCGCACGACAATCAAGAGTAGGAAGAACAGTCGAACCGCCCAGGGGTAACAGTATGTTTTCAATCTTTGTGGCGTCGCGTGAGCTCGTGTTTGTGTTCTGGTAGAAGTATGTGCTTTCTGATATTTTGGAATAGAGGCGTGTTCGTACCATGTGAACGGGAAGGCACGCTGTGTTTGTGCGAAAGGTCTTCCGTCTATGTCTCACCATCACCACAACGAATCCGGCATTTTCATTAAAGAGGCTGAAGGACATCAGCGTCGTTATCACAAAATAGTCGAATTAACTCATTCTACTACCAAGGCAGCAGGCGTTATGCTTCTGGGCGCTATTATTGCGCTTATTGTTGCTAACACTGCATTCCATGAGCCGTTTTATGAATTCTGGCACACCGAAGTAAGCCTTGGGTTTGGTTCAAATCATGTTGAGATGTCGTTAGCCCACATTATTAACGACATTCTTATGGCTATCTTCTTCTTGCTGGTAGGCTTGGAAATTAAATACGAAATGACTGTTGGCGAACTGACGAATATTCGCCAAGCCATTTTGCCTGTTGGTGCAGCGCTAGGCGGCGTCATGATGCCTATCGTTGTGTATCTTATTTTCAACGCGGGCAACCCTGAAACCATGATGGGTTGGGGTGTTCCTACTGCAACCGACATTGCGTTTGCATTAGGTATTCTTGCGTTGTTGGGTTCGCGCGTGCCTGCAGGTGTTCGCGTTTTCTTAAGTACTCTTGCGGTCGCGGATGACATCGTGGCTATTATTGTTATTGCCGTATTCTATGGGCAGAGCCCTTCTGCTATGTGGTTAGGTGCTGCACTGGTAGTGCTTATTGTGTTGGCGTTAATGAATAAGTCTCACATTTATTCGCTGCTACCGTATTTATTGGTGGGTGCTGTGCTTTGGTATTGCATTTTTATGTCGGGCGTTCATTCCACTATCGCAGGTGTTCTGCTGGCGTTTGTTATTCCTTCTGGTTCCCGTGTTGACTTGAAAAGCTTTGCGGACTGGTCGGGCGAGCGCGTGAAGGAAGCGCATGAAACATTTGAGCCTAATGAGCCCGTTATTGGTCAGGCGGATTATTTGGCAAGCGTAACGCGCCTTGAGCGAGTAGCCCGCCATGTAGTTCCTCCTGCAACACGCTTGGAGCGCAAGCTTTATCCATGGGTATATTTCGCTATTTTGCCCTTGTTTGCTCTTACTAATGCTGACGTTGCATTCACTACGATTGCTCCGGGCGATATCGTAACTAATTCAGTGTTCTTGGGTGTTTTCTTTGGCCTGATTGTTGGTAAGCCTTTAGGCATTATGCTTATGAGCTTCATCATTGTTAAGTCCAAGTTGTCCACCTTGCCTGAGAACGTAAATTGGGTGCATTTGCTTGGTGCAGCTTTGCTGGGTGGCGTTGGCTTTACTATGGCAATCTTCGTGGCGAACTTAGCGTTTGTAGACCCTGAATACGTCATGATTGCTAAGGTAGCAATTTTGGCAGCATCGTTGGTTGCGGGCGTTGCTGGCTTTGCGTTCCTGTTCATTCAGGCAAAGGCTGCAACATTGAAAGGTATTCGTTTTGAGGCAAAGATTGGTTCGCCTGATAACCTGCAAACGTTTGGTGCGCAAGTTGTTCAGCGCAGGTATGAGCGCGAACTTGAATATGCGAATCAGCAAATAGCAAAGAATCAGGCAGAAATAGACAGAAACAAGGCTTAGTGTGAAGCAAATCTTAATGCGTTATGCGTGTTTAATGCGCACCACCACATAAGGTAGTTTGCTGGCTTTGTGTATGCCCTTATGTTGTGGTGATGCACTAAAACCCCAGTTAAAAGCCATAATATAAAAGTATGAAGACTTTGTTTAGCCGATGTGATAATTTCCGGTTTTCCCTTTAACGCTTCTGGAATTGCTATTAAGGTAGACCTGTATGCGAAAGGCAATAAAAGGTATTTCGCGTGCAATGCATAAGGAAAGAAATTAGAAGAATATAACCAATAACCCTGCCAAACTTAATTGGTATGCTGTCAGTTTGATGGGCAAAATATTAGGTAATTACCTCAAAATGTTGTTGGCATATCTTGCGGTAAAACTCTTGACCTGGTGTTATGAAGTTCGTCTTCACATTCTTTTGCATTGGACGTTGCCCTTTTGTTACCATGAGTAAAGCTCACGTTTTGCGTAGCTCAAAAGTAACCTATTCGAAAGTGCAAAACGAAGAGCCTAAGGAGGCTTAAATTATATGGCTGAACAAGTACGTAAGCTCAACGCGAAAGCTGTTCTGTCAGGCTTTTTTGCGGTGGTATTAGCAGTCGGCTTAGCCATTCCGGCATCCAGTGCTTTTGCTAGCCCAGCTGATGATAAGCAGGCAGAAGCAAATGCAGCACTTGAGAAGCTCAATGCGTATCAGGCTGAACTTGATGAAGCAAGCGGCAACTACCAAAATGCTTTGCAGGAGCAATTAGATGCAGAAGCTAAGGTAGATGAAGCTCAGAAGCAAATCGAAGAAAAAACCACTGAGATTCAGGGTTATCAGGAACAACTTGGCGATCGTGCTCGTGACATGTATCGTTCCGGTTCCACTACTTTCTTAGATGTTATTTTAGGTGCAACCTCATTTGAGGATTTTGCAACTACCTGGAATATCCTTGAGGACTTAAACCAGGATGATGCTGAGTTAGTACAGCAAACCAAGACTGCTCGTGAAGAACTTGAAGCTGCTAAGACTGAGGCAGAAGAGCAGGCTAAAGTAGCATCTGACAAAGCAGAAGAAGCTAAGCAGGTAGCAGACGCAGCTGACGCAAAGGCTGCTGAGATGCAGGCTGTTTATGATGGTCTTTCTGCTGAGGCTGCTGAATTAGTGCAGCAGGAACAGGCTGCTGAAGAAGCTGCACAGGCAACCGCTGCTGAAGAAGCAATCGCTTCTGGCAACGCAGGTGGCGGAAACAGCAACAGTGGCTCTACTGGCGGTAGCAGCTCTGGTGGCAGCTCTGGTGGCAGCTCTAGCTCCAACTCAGGCAGCAGCAAACCTCAAACTGTTACAGGCAATGTAGTTGTCGACCGCGCTTATAGCCAGCTTGGTAAACCATACAGCTGGGGTGGCACTGGTCCTAACTCTTTTGACTGCTCTGGTTTAGTAAGCTACTGCTTAAGCGGTTCTTATGGTGTACGTCTTGGAACTACCGGAACTTTCATGGGTTGGACTCATGTAGGCAATCCACTGCCTGGTGACATTTGCGTTAACAGCCGTCACTGCGGTATTTACATTGGCGGCGGTCAGATGATCCATGCACCTCAGACTGGTGATGTTGTAAAGATCGGCAGCGTTCATTCTGATATGATTTATGTTCGCTACTAAGTGTTAGTAAAGCTTACAAAATGTACTTACAGGAAGCTCGCTTCGGCGAGCTTCTTTTTTTGTTTCCGCTACGAAACGTGGGGTTGTAAGCTCTTTTTAGTTGTTGCGTTCACAATCCAAAAAAACAGGCTTATTGACCAAAAAATCAATAGGGCAGTTAAAACCGCAAAATATAGCGTCACCGCTACTTTTAAGCCACAATTCCATGTGTAATAGTGGAATCTTCGTTCCAAAGCCTTTAAATGGATACACCTCTGACCAGGTATTTTGGCTAAGCCATTCGCCGTTTGAGAAATGGGCAAGGTGTGAATTTCGCCTATCGTCGTTACTTGTCTGTTACTATTTACACGCTATCGCTTAAACGAACTACTTTGCTCGAATCAGAGGAAGGATATCCCCAGATGAGCACAAACATTGCACAACAAAAGCGGGCAATCATTGCGGCTATCATGGCCGTTGTCCTTTTGGTGGGTTTAATGGTTCCTACCGTTTCCGCTTATGCAGAGCCTACTTCCGCTGAAAAGCGTGCTGAAGCTCAACAAGTTCTTGAACAACTTGAAGAAATGCAAACGAAGCTTGATGAAGCTTCCAATAATTACTATGCAGCTCTTGAGGCTCAGGAAGAAGCTGAAGCTAAAGTTGTAGAGGCTCAAGAAAAAGTTGATCAGAAAACTGAAGAAATCGAAGGCTATCAAGAGCAGTTGGGTGATCGTGCCCGTGACATGTATCGATCCGGCTCGATTAGCTTTGTTGATGTAATCTTGGGTGCTTCTTCGTTTGAGGAATTTGCAACTACATGGAATGTGCTGGAAATGCTCAACGAGGACGATGCTGAGCTTGTCCAGCAAACCAAGGATGCGCGCGAGGAATTAGAAGCTGCTAAAACCGAAGCAGAAGAGCAAGCTCAAATTGCTGCTGATAAAACCGCAGAAGCTGAAGCGGTAAAGGAAGAAGCAGAAGCAACCACTGCTGAAATGCAGGAAACCTATGATCAGCTTTCTGCTGAAGCCGAAGAATTACTTCGCCAGGAAGAAGAAGCTGCAGAACGTGCTCGTCAAGCGGCAGCTCAGGCAGCATTGCAGAATCAATCTGGTGGCGGCAACTATAACAACAACAAAACTCCTACCGTGACAGGAAACGTTATTGTTGACCGTGCTTATGCACAGCTGGGCAAGCCTTATGTATGGGGTGCTTCTGGTCCTAACTCTTTTGACTGCTCTGGTTTGGTTGGTTACTGCATTACCGGTACTTATGGCAATCACTGGTGCACAACCTATTCGATGGCAAGCTGGACGCCTGTTTCAAATCCGCAGCCAGGTGACTTCTGTTTGAATAGCCATCACACGGGCGTGTATATTGGCAATGGTCAGATGATTCATGCACCACGCACAGGTGATGTTGTTAAAATCAGTGCGGTTCATTCCGATATGTATTACGTGCGTTACTAAAGCAAGAGTTTGTCGTACGTCACTTGGGAACCGTCAAAGCACACGCTTGTTGTGCGCTATCAAGGTATCAGCTTGTGGTAACTAAAGCGAATATTTGTTGCGTACCACTAAACAGTTGTTGGCGCTTTCTGCCGGAATAGGCGCCCGTGAGAAATAGGCGTCTGTGAGAAACAGGCGCCCGTGATTCTGGGAATAAATAGCCTTTCAACGTGTCGGCTGCTGCTGGCACGTTGTTCATTTGTGAAGGTGCTGGGGCGTTCCTGTTCTTTTTGCAAAGATGTGTTAACATAGCACCCGCAAAATGCACTTCGGGATGTGGCTCAGCTTGGTAGAGCGCTGCGTTCGGGACGCAGAGGTCGCAGGTTCGAATCCTGTCATCCCGACCATTTCAACCACTAAAGGGGTATCCCGTAGGGGATGACGCTCTTTTTTGTTAGAGTGGAGCCGTTCACTCGCTACTATAAATCTGAACGGGGCATTGGCAAGCTGTGGCGGTTGGCAATCAGCTAGCTGAAATTAGCAAGTCATTGTGACGCTCAGGGTGTGGAGGTACTTACATGAAAATAGGACCTTTCGGCATTTTTGAAATTGCCATTATTCTTATTGTCATTCTTATTATTTTTGGTCCGAAGAATCTTCCAAAGTTGGGCACTGCCATTGGTAAAGCAGTAAAGAACCTGCGCGAAGGTTTGGGCGGAAATAAAAAAGTAAAAGAAGCTGAAGAAACTCCTGTAAAAGAGGCAAGTCAAGAAGCACCTGAAGAAATTGAGGTTGAGGTGATTGACAAGCCAGAACCAGGCTCAACAGCTTCGGCAAAGCCCGCGCCTAAGGGAAAAGAAGAAACTGAAAACGCCTAAAGTTTAGAGGTATAGAAGTTAAGCAAGGGGCACGTTCTACTGGGACGCGCCCCTTTCGCAGGTAAAGAGAAAGGATGACAGACCAAGACTGCGCTTGGTCGAGGGGTAGCTCGTATGGACAATAATTACATTCTGACCGAAGAAGGCAAAGAAAAGCTCGAAGAGGAGCTGCATTATTTAGAGACCGAAAAGCGTGCTGAAATTGGTGAACGCATTCGCGTTGCTCGTGAGTTCGGTGATATTTCCGAGAACTCTGAATACGACGACGCTAAAAATGAACAGGGCATGATGGAAGCTCGCATCGCTGAAATTACGCGCATCCTTAGTGAAGCTACCGTTGTTTCTGCTCCTAACAAGCGTTCTGGCAAGGTAAACATTGGTAGCCGTGTAACGGTTGAAATGGGTGGCCGTGAGCGTGTATTCAGCATTGTAGGCGCTGCAGAAAGCAACTCTGCTGAAGGTAAGATTTCCAACGAGTCTCCTGTAGGAGCTGCTCTTCTTGGTCATAAAAAGGACGACGAAATAGAAACTACTGGTCCTACTGGCCGTGTTATCAAGATGAAGATCCTGAAAATCGAACACTAAATGTACTTGCAATAAAAGGCACTTGGAATTTCGACAAAGAAACGGACGACAATGGCACAAGATTCAACAGAACAGATTATTGAAGACGATCCTATTGAGGTACGTCGTGCTAAGCGTGAGGCAATGCTTGCTGAAGGCAAGAATCCTTATGGTCATGCTTACGAATACACTCATCATGTAGCTGACTTGGACGAAAAATATAAAGACCTTGGTGATGGCGAAAACACCGAAGACCGTGTAGCGGTTGCGGGTCGTATTGTTGCTAAGCGCGTTCAGGGTAAGATCATCTTCTTCGAGTTGCTTGATTCAACAGGCAAGATTCAGCTGTTCTGCCGAATTAACACATTGGGTGAAGAAGTATTCGCCGAAATGAAGGATCTTGACTTAGGCGATTGGATTGGCGCAGAAGGTCTAGTAATGCGCACACGTCGCGGTCAGCTTTCGGTAGCGGTAGATAAGTTCGAGCTTCTTTCCAAGGCACTTCGTCCGTTGCCTGAAAAGTTCCATGGTCTTTCCGATAAAGAATTGCGCTATCGCCAGCGCTATGTTGACTTGATTGTTAACGATGATGTGCGCGACACCTTCATTAAGCGTTCGAAGATCATTTCTGCATTTCGTCATTACATGGAAAACGATGGCTATTACGAGGTGGAAACTCCTATCCTGCAAACCATCCAAGGTGGTGCAACAGCTAAGCCATTCATTACCCATTTCAATGTGCTGGATCAGGAATGCTACTTACGTATTGCAACTGAGCTTCACCTTAAGCGTTTGCTGGTTGGCGGATTTGAGCGCGTGTTTGAAATTGGTCGTATTTTCCGTAACGAAGGTATGGATCCAACGCACAATCCTGAATTTACCAGCATGGAAGCTTATCGTGCGTTTAGCGATCTTGAAGGTATGAAGAAGCTGGCCGAGGGAGTTATCAAGGCGGCAAATGCTGCTGTTAATGATTCCGAGCAGCTTGAATACCAGGGTATGACCATTGATCTTTCGGGCGAGTGGCCTTCTATCCCTATGACAAAGGTTGTTTCTGATGCATTGGGAGAAGAAGTAACGCTTGATACTCCTGTTGAGCATCTTGCAGACCTTGCCAAGAAAAATGGCATCGAAGTTAAGCCTGAGTGGACCGCAGGCAAGCTCATTGCAGAGCTTTATGACGAAATTGGCGAACCTACTATTGTTAACCCCACGTTTGTAGTTGATTATCCTGTGGAGGTAAGTCCTTTAGCTAAGCGTTTCGAGGATGATCCTCGTTTAACTCATCGCTTTGAGTTAGTTATTGCAGGACATGAATATGCGAATGCTTTCTCTGAATTGAATGACCCAGTAGATCAGGCTGAACGTTTCCAGCGTCAGATGGAAGAAAAAGCTTCTGGTGATGATGAGGCAATGGAATACGACACTGACTACGTACGTGCATTGGAATATGGCATGCCTCCTGCAGGTGGTATCGGTATTGGCATTGACCGCGTTGTTATGCTTCTTACCAATCAAGCAAGCATCAGGGATGTGCTGCTGTTCCCCCATATGCGTCCTGAAGCTAAGTAATCCAAAAGCTAAGTAATCCAAAAGCTAAGTAATCCAAAAGCTAAGTAGTCCAGATGCAAAGTAATCTTCTTGCGCGGTTGCTGTTGAGCGCAGGTCTTCTGCCAGGAGCAGCAGCACGCGCTCTTCCTAGCGCCTAAGGCTTAACTTTTTCTTCTAGTGTCAAATATATAGCGTTGGGAGGGGCAGCTTAATCGCCTCAAATGACTGAGGTCAAAGCACGCAAAAAACTTGGTAATTTGGCCAAAAACATACCGTTGTAGGCATCGCTTTCGACTTCTTTGTATTACAGCATCGCAAGGATTGTAACCAACCAGCGTATGAATGTGACAAATGAACATCTCTTCACTTTTCCTAAGAAAGCAGATGCCTACAACAGGGCTTTTGTGGCCAAAATTGCAACTTTTTTGCGTGCTGTGCCAAATATAGTGCGTTGGGGGCATTTGAAATTTTCTTAAACGCGAAGTATTGAAAAAACAATGTAATTAACCAAGCATTTTAGGTAATGACCACATTTTCGCCTGTGTAGGGACCTTCGTGATGCCTAAAATCTTGCCCCCAAATTGGGTTATTTGGCACGCTAATGTGAATCCCTGTCACCTTTTTTTTCAAATGCCTACTAATTTTCATTTTGGTATTGCGTTTTTACAGCGCCGATTTTGTTTTCTGTGCGTGTAGTTAGTGCGTATTGCGCAAAATGGTAGAATTTTAGGTGTAAATTTACGGTAAATATGTGACGAGATGTTACGAAAACATGACAAACTAGCACTCTTCGTTATCGAGTGCTAGGATTGTGTGAACAATAAGTTAGGTAATTCTGCCGCGAGAATCGAGGCTTTTATGTCATTTGATAAATTTACGGACAAAGCGCGCAAAGTGCTTGTTCTTGCCCAAGAGGAGGCACGCATGTTGCACCAGCCTTACGTGGGTACCGAACATGTGCTCTTGGCGCTTATGAAAGAACAGGATGGGTTGGCGGCGCAAGCGCTTGATAAGCTTGGCGTTGAGTACGACGATGCCGTGCAGTGTGTTCGCCAGATTGTAAGCATTGATGAAACCGCTGACGTTTCTGGCCACTTGAGTTTTACACCACGTGTAAAGCGTGTACTTGAAAATTCCTTGCGTGAAGCTATGCAAATGGGTAAGTCCTACATTTCTACCGAGCATTTGTTGCTAGGCATTGTTCGAGAAAATGAAGGCACTGCCATTGATGTTTTGGCACGTCTTGGCGTTACAGGTGATGCCATCCGCTCCGCACTAAATGATCTTGTTGGCCAGTCGGCTGTATATGCGGGCACCAATTTTGATCCTACCGTCAATACGTCCGATAGCATGTTGAAAGAATTTGGCACGGACTTAACTAAAAAAGCGGCTGACGGGAAGTTGGATCCTGTTATTGGGCGCGCTGGCGAAATTGAGCGCGTCATGCAGATTCTTTCTCGCCGCCAAAAGAACAACCCGTTGCTTATTGGCGAACCTGGCGTTGGTAAAACAGCTGTTGTAGAAGGTTTGGCTCAGCTTATTGTTGCGGATCAGGTGCCTGATATCCTCCATAACATTCGAATCTACACGTTGGATGTTTCTGCATTGGTTGCAGGCTCCAAGTATCGTGGCGAATTTGAAGAGCGTTTGAAGAAGGTTATCAAGGAAGTTGAACAAGCAGGCGATATTATACTGTTTATTGACGAACTTCATACCTTGATTGGCGCTGGTGCTGCAGAAGGTTCCATTGATGCAGCAGCAATTCTGAAGCCACCGCTGTCCCGTGGTGAAATTCAGATCATTGGCGCAACAACCTTAGATGAATACCGCAAGCACATCGAAAAAGACTCGGCGTTTGACCGTCGTTTCCAAACGGTGTTGGTCAAGGAGCCCAATGAAGAACAAGCAGTGCGAATTTTGGAAGGCCTGCGCGATCGCTACGAAGAGCATCATCACGTTCACTTCACTGATGAAGCGCTGTCTGCTGCGGTAAGTCTTTCTGATAGGTACATTCAGGACCGTTACTTGCCTGATAAGGCAATTGACGTAATTGACGAAGCAGGCGCTCGTATGCGTATTCGCAACATGGTTTTGCCTGAAGAAATCCAAAAGATTGATGACGAGCTGCGTAAGCTTCGCTCCGCTAAGGAATCCGCTATTGCGGGTCAGGATTTTGAGCGTGCCGCTAAAGTTCGTGATGAAGAAGAGAAGCTTCAGAAAGAACGTATGGAGGCGCAGAAGAACTGGGAAGAGAAATCAGCAAAAACACTTAATGAAGTTTCCGCTGAAGACGTGGCCGACATCGTCTCTATGACCACGGGCGTACCTGTTTCCAATTTGACGGAAGCAGAAACTGAAAAGCTGCTTCGCATGGAATCAGTATTGCACGAGCGTGTTATTGGCCAGGACGAGGCTATCACGGCGCTGTCCAAGGCAATCCGTCGTAGCCGTTCAGGCTTAAAGGATCCAAAACGTCCTGTTGGATCGTTTATCTTCTTAGGTCCTTCAGGTGTTGGCAAAACAGAGCTGTCGAAGGCATTGGCGGAATTCCTGTTCAATTCTGAAGATGCGCTTATTTCCTTCGATATGTCTGAATATATGGAGAAGCATTCGGTTTCCCGTTTGATCGGTTCGCCTCCGGGATACGTTGGTTATGACGAAGGTGGTCAGTTAACCAAGGCCGTACGTCAGCGTCCTTATTCGGTTGTACTGTTTGACGAAATCGAAAAGGCACATCCTGATGTATTCAATATCTTGTTGCAGATTTTGGAAGAAGGTCATTTGACCGACTCGCAGGGTCGCGTTGTTGATTTCCGCAATACGGTTATTATCATGACTTCCAATGTTGGCGCTCGTGAGATTACTACCAGTGCGCCTCTCGGTTTCGCCTCAGGTGAAAAGGGCGGCCTGGACGATAAGGAAATTAAGTCACGCGTAATGAGCGAAGTTAAGAAGCTTTTCCGTCCTGAATTCCTGAATCGTATTGATGAAATCATCGTATTCAAGTCGCTCACTGAAGATGAAATTGTTGAGATTGTTGATTTAATGATCGACGAGCTGCGTCAGCGTTTGATTGAGCAGAACATGACCATCAACCTGACAAAGGAAGCAAGCAAATACATCGCTAAGGAAGGAACCGACCTATCCTTCGGTGCACGTCCGTTGCGTCGTGCAATCCAGCGTCTCATCGAAGATCCCATCTCGGAGCAAATCCTGGAAGGCAAGTGGACAAGCGGTTCGGTTATTGATGTGGATCTTGTTAAAGGCGAAGATGGCGAAAATCATCTTTCCTTTAATCAGGGAACCGGCTCTATTCCAGCACCTCGTAAGCGTGATTCTATTGCTGCAGAAGCGGAGCTGCTTCTTGCTGGATACGATTTAGGCCATGCGGGTGTTTCGCGTGGAGGAGGATCTTCCTCAGGAGATCAGGCTGCAGATTAAATAGATTTGCATCATTGAATAAAAGTTAGTGCTCGCGGGACTATTTTTAGTCCCGCGTTGCATATAATGTAGATATTAGGCCAATCTAACAGGGGCACATCGCGCAAGAGTGTGAGGCGTTTTTAAGCGTAGGGGTGCATCGCACAAAACATGGCGTTTAAAATGCAGGTGCGCATCGCGTGCATACATGTGGCATACAGAAGTGTATATGGTACAAAAGTGAAAGCGCATGTGTCACGAAGATAGAAACACATGTGGCGTAAAGGCGAAAAGCGTATGTGACACCGCATATGGCACAAAGGCAGAAGCGCATGTGACGCCAAAGGTAGAGGCGCAGGAGGCGCAAAAGCCGCATCATCTGTGGAAAGCGCGCAATGGTACAGGAGTTCCTCATGAGCGACAAGACAATTGATCCCGTATTTGTTCCATCTGTTCTTGAACATGCAATGGCAATGTTCGATGACATGAATTTTGATGCTCTTAAAGTAGAACCTCGTCTGGAGGGCGTTGTTGATAAAAACCCAAAAACGGCGGCAATCATTTTAGCTGGCGGTAGTGGAGAGCGTTTTGGGCATGAAGGCGGTAAGCAGCTTGTAGAAATTGCGGGCAAGCCTATTCTTACGCGCTCTGCTGAAGCATTTGATGCTGTGGGGGATGTAGGACTTATTGTTATTGTGTGTCCTGAAGAACGCACTGAAGAATATTTATCGAAGGCTATTGATCCATTTCCGTTCGTAACGCCTATTGTTATGGCACCTGCTGGATCAATTCGTCAAGAATCGGCCTTTTCTGGTTTGGAGCTTGTACCCGAAGAATATGAGTTTGTTATTCTGCATGATGGCGCACGCCCGCTAGTTACCAAGGAATTAATTGAGCACACAATCAACACCGTAAAGGGCAACATTGATTGTGATGGCGCGGTAGTTGGACACCCTTCTATTGATACGCTCAAGGTTGTTGAAAATGGCGTCATTGTTGGCACGCCTGACCGTTCGGTATTCTGGAACGCTCAAACTCCCCAAATCTTTAGAGCAGGTATCTATCGTCGTGCTCATGCTTCTGCTCTTTCGGATGGTTTCGTTGGAACCGATGACTCATCATTAATTGAACGTTTAGGTGGTCGTGTACTTGTGGTTGAAGGCAAGCGCGACAATATTAAACTAACCGTACCAGAAGATTATTTGCTTATGTCTGCTGCAGTTCGTGCAGCACTAGAAGAAAGACGAGGGAAATAGTGTCTAGTGATACCTCATCGCTTATTGCTGCGTTTGGAAGATTGCGCACAGGTCTTGGTTATGACGTTCATGCGTTTGTGCCAAATCGCAAACTTATTTTAGGTGGCGTGGAAATCCCGCACCATCAAGGCCTTGATGGTCATTCGGATGCGGATGTGTTGGCTCATGCGGTTGCGGATGCTCTGCTAGGGGCAATTCGCGGTGGGGATATTGGCAAATTATTTCCTGATACTGATCCTCAATATAAGGGAGCAAACTCCTTATATTTGCTTTCTGAAGTAGCTACTTTAGTACGAAAAGAAGGCTACGAAATTATCGATATTGATTGCGTTATAGCTGCGCAAGCTCCAAAACTTTCGCCTCATCGTGATGCTATGCGTGAAAACTTAGCAAAAGCATGTGGCATTTCCGTTGAAAACATAGGAGTTAAAGCTACTACTACCGAGCATTTAGGCTTCGAAGGTCGCGAAGAAGGTATTTCGGCGCAGGCAGTAGCTCTGGTCTTTCGATGTTCGTAATGCTTGTGTGTATGTGTTGCGCTTAGGGTTTATACTAGGCATCACGCAAATTAGCAAACTTACGTATGTTCGGTTTTATTCGGCCGCACTAATGCTGGCCTTTTACCATCTCAAGGAGATACGATGATTCGAATTTATGACACCATGGCTCGCGAAAAGCGCCCTTTTGTACCTTGCGAAGAAGGAAAAGTGGGCATGTATGTATGCGGTCCAACGGTGTACAACTACATTCATATTGGTAATGCGCGTACCTTTATTTCTTTCGATACTATTCGCCGCTATTTGATGTGGCGCGGTTATGAGGTAACGTTCGTTCAGAACATCACTGATGTGGACGACAAAATTATCAATAAAGCACTTGAAGAAAGCCGTAGTGCTGCAGAAGTAGCAGCGGAATATGCTCAGGCTTTCATTGAGGATATGCATGCAGCAGGAGTGCTTGATCCTGATATTCGTCCTCGTGCTACAGAAGAAATTGACGCAATGATTGCGTTGGTGGAAAAGCTTATTGAGAATGGCCATGCTTACGAAGTTGAAGGCGATGTGTATTTCGCAGTTCGTTCGTATGATAAGTACGGTCAGCTTTCGAATCGTAATATTGATGAAATGGAAACAGGCCATCGTGAACTGCGTGCTGATGGGCAGGGCTTAGAAGATCGCAAACGTGATCCTCTTGATTTTGCTTTATGGAAGGCGGCAAAGCCAGGCGAGCCTTCTTGGGATTCTCCTTGGGGTAAGGGCCGTCCTGGTTGGCATATTGAATGCTCTGCGATGTCCGAAAAATATCTTGGTCTTCCTTTTGATATCCATGGTGGTGGAGCGGACTTGGCATTTCCTCATCATGAAAACGAACGCGCCCAATCTGAGGCAGCATGTGGTTGCACGTTTGCTAATTACTGGATTCATGGAGGCATGCTCCAGATCAATTCTGAAAAAATGTCTAAGTCGCTAGGAAACTTCTTGTTGCTGCGCGATATCTTAAAAACAACAGATGCGCGCGTACTTCGCATGCTTATGCTCCAGACGCATTATCGTAGCCCACTTGATTTTTCTGACGAGCGCTTGCAAGAAGCTCAAACAGCATTAACCCGTTTAACGAACTTCATTAATAACACCGAATGGATGTGCTCAAAACCTGCTCAGGAGCCTTCTACGGTAAACATGGATGAATATCGTAGTGCTATTGAGGCAATGCGTGAATCCTTTATTGAAGCCATGGATGATGATTTTAATACGGCAGGTGCACTTGGCGCAATCTTTACCTTTGTTGGTGAAGCCAACACCATGCTTGCCGATGCATGTGTATGCGTTCGCGATGCAAAAGAAGTAGAAGAAGGCGCACGTGCAGTTGTCGAATTGCTAGGCGTTTTGGGTATTGATGCATGTGAAACTGGTTCTTGCGCTTCAGGAAATGATGAAGCGGTAGTTGCCCTGGCTCATGATCTTGCGGGATACGATGGATCAGATGGTGAAGAAGCAATTCAAGCATTGCTTGATAGCCGTGCTGCAGCACGTAAAGAAAAGAACTTCGGTCTGGCGGATCAAATTCGCGATGACTTGAGCAATCTTGGTTTTACGATTGAAGACACCCCGCAGGGTGCCCGCATAACGAGAAACTAAGGATGTGGTTCGCGCAAGCGTACAAGAGAGATTACGGGCGGGAGCAGAATAAAAGGCTCAGTGCATCTCATGCAGATAGTGATCCACTTATCTACTTAATTATTACAATTCAAACAAGTTTGTAGGATTTAGCCTATTATGGGTTCAGAGTAAAACATGTTCATTTTTTGATTTTCATAGTGTATGATGCCTGATAATAAAAATTCAGGTATTGTTTCAGGAACTTTTTTAAGTTTGAGAATCAAGGGTGAGGTATAAGGAGGAAGTCCCGAATGATCAGGCGTAATGACTATGTGTCCGTTCATGAAACGCGAGCGCAGGTCACCCGAGAAAAGCTTCTCAAGGCAGCTATAAAGCTGGTTAACCGTGATGGAATGAAGCAGCTTACGGTTCGTAATATTTGCGATGAAGCGGGTCTTTCTACAGGCAGCTTTTATAACCTTTTTAGCGGCAAGGAAGATTTGATTTCATACTACTTAAAGTATGCGTTTGTCCCTTATAAGGAAAAGGCACTCGAAGAAAACGAACACCACAATCCTGTTGAGCGCATCTTGGTTATTTATCGTGCGTATGTGATTTACTGCAAGGATATGGGCTTGGAGTTTGTTTCTGGCTTGTATGCATCAAATCACAATCCATTTTTCGATTTTATGCATCGTGATTCTGATGACGATTTCATTATCGCTAATGTTCGTTCATATATTGATGAAGCCAAGGAACAAGGTCTTATTCGTAGCGATGTAGACACGGATGAGTCTCTATTGCGCATCGCAGCAGCTTCTACGGGACTTATGTTCTACTGGTGCGTATTTGATGGCAAGATTGATGTGGAATATGAAGTAGATGCAGCTATTGCAACCTATTTGCGCTCCATTGCGGTTGATCCTGATACGGTCATTGGGCTTGAACCTCTTGAAACAGAAGGTGCTTTCCTGTCATAAGTTTTGCGTGCTGCAGTTAAGGTAAAATTTGCAAGCATTTGAAACCAGCAAATAAAGAGAAGCTTTCGTCCGCTAAGTAACATAAGTATTAAACGTGTTGTTTTGTTTGGCAAAAGCTTCTCTTTTTGCGTTTAAAAAACCTGGTAGGGCGCGAAGTATAGTGATAAGCTATATATGTAAACAGTGCTTGCTGGGAGAGCACTTATTGGCGTCTTTGCGCTTGATGAAAAGGAGGGGTAACCATGGTATTCAAGAACGTTGTTGTTGCTTACGATGGATCCGATCATGCACTTGCTGCTGTAACGAAGGCTGCAGAACTAGTAAAGGACGACCCTGGTGCAAAACTGCACCTGGTATTTGTTACCACGCATCCTAATGCTCAGCTTCCTGCAAACTTTAATAGCGCTTCTTTTGATCCTCAACAGTATCTACTTTCCGTTGAGGACATTATGAACTTGTATAACAAGACTATTGAAGAAGAAACTGAAAAGGTTCGTGAGGGAATTGGTTCAGTTTTGGATGATCTTGGTGATTGTGCTGAAATCGAAGTAATTCCTGGTTATACTCCAGCAGCAGATATTCTTTCTTATGCTGAAAAGGTTGACGCAGACCTTATCGTAATGGGTTCTCGTGGTCTTGGTGCTATTCGTGGCGTTCTTGGCTCGGTTAGCTATGCCGTTTTGCGCGAAGCTCCAATGCCTGTTCTTGTTATCAAATAACGTAGTAGAATTAGCAACGGCTCGCAGAACGCGGGTAGCGTTTTGTAAGTATTTAAAAAATCAAAATGCGCCAGATTTGCTTCTGGCGCATTTTTTTTTGTGATGCAAAATATGAGAAATGGTTTACTTTATAAACCTGCATTTTCAAGCTTTTTTACCATTTCTATACTTCGAGCTAAATTAATCAATTTCTGAATTATTTCACGGTTAATACCGGCAAATCGGTCGAGCGTAGAATGCCTGAGCTTACGCTTCCGAAAGCACCGCGAATTGCGCCAAGGCCTCTGCGTCCCATTACAATAAGGTCGCAATTGTGTGTTTCGCAATATTCGATAATACCTTGAACAGGTGATGGGTGCGCAATGGTGTCAAATTCTACCTGGTTTTTAGGTAGATCAGGATATTCGCCAGTTACGTCCTTAATCATCTTGTCGCGTTGCTTTATCAGCGAATCATCGTAGAGATTTTCATAGTCTTTGTAGTCGATATAGGTTGGAGTGGAACCAAGAATAGGATCGCTTTCAGAAATGGTAGGAGCAACGCTCATAGAAACCACATTGAGAATGATCATTGTGGTGTCTTCCGAACCCCGAATAAGACCCGTTGCTGCCTTCACTGCGCGCAGGGCATGCTTTGATCCGTCAAATGGAACCAAAATCTTTTTGTAGTCCATAATTTCCCCTCTCGTATACCCATGTATAGCCTGTTTACATCGTATCATGTGGGACTTTTGTTGGCTAAGATTACAGTTCAGCTTTTTTAACTATTTCATCAAAGAGAAGGTCAATGTGATCTGCCCGACTGTTAAGTGCGGGGATGTAGGTAACATCAGGGATTTTCTTGTTAGCTTCGCAACGTTCTTCAAAATAATGCTTAGCTACGGAGGCGATATCGTAGAGGGATTCAAGGCAGTCTGCCGCAAACCCTGGAGTAACAAGCGCTATTCTTCTTACGCCTTTATCTGCCCAAGAAGCCAGAATTGTTTTAGGGTGCGGGGCGGCCCATGCGCGGGAATCTTCGAAACGTGAATGATAAGCAATCGCCCAGTCGTCAGCGGAAAGTCCTAAGATGTTTGCCACCTGGCTCATGGAGTTATGCGTTTCTTCCAGGTAAGTATCTCCAGCATCAACATCGCATAGAGGAACTGAATGGAAGGAAAATAAAACTTTGCTTCCAGGCTTCCATGTCCAGGTATCTTTAATGGACTGCGCCATTGCTTTCCAGTACAGCGGGTTGTAGGCATAGCCTTCAATTACCCCAAGGACATTTTCAGGAGGGACCACTTGCAAAAACTTTTCCTTACAAGTACTAACGGTACACGTTGCAGTTTGGGGGAATAAGGGAAAACCAATAAATTTTGTGCAGCCTTGGCGCTTGAGGGATTGCAGTGCATCTTCTATGGAAGGTGTGCCATAACGCATGCCAACTTCCGCGCGTAGAGGAAAGTTCTGCTCTGCAAAAGTATGGTTTAAAGCATCACGTTGTGCCTGAGATTCAACAAGAAGCGGCGTGCCTTTATCGGTCCAAATCTGTCTATAGCGGGGTGCGGTTTTCTTTGGTCTGGTTCTGGCAATAAATCCATGGAGAATGGGAAGCCAGATAGCATGAGGAACGCGAATAATATTTTTGTCTGAAAGAAACTCGATAAGATAGGCACGAATATCACGAGGTTCGGGAGACGCAGGTGACCCCGTGTTGATCAAAATGATGCCTATGTTTTCTTCAGTGTTGTTCATAGCTGCGACTATAGCAGACACGTTTTAACTTCTATAAGAAAGAGTAGGTAAGTAGAGCGGATAGCGCGTAAAAGGCGTATCTGACGTGTATACTCAAATGCGAAACATTTTGATTGAGGAGAATTAGCGCATGGCATTTTTATTTGGCTGCGAAAGTGTGCATTTTGAATACCCTACAAAAACTATTTTTGATTCTTTGTCGCTTGGCGTAAATGACGGCGATTGTATTGGTGTAGTGGGACGCAATGGCGATGGAAAATCTACCTTATTAGGTCTTTTTGATGGAACGGTAGAACCTGATGAGGGCCGAGTTGTTCGCACGAGCGGAGTCAGGTTTGCTTCTTTGCATCAGGGTGACACCTTAGCGGATGACCAAAGCGTTGGATGGAATATTGTGGGCACCATGCCCGAATATGAATGGGCATCTAATGCAAGCATTCGTCAGATCATTGATGGTTTGCTCAAGGATATTTCTTGGGATGCGGCGGTAAGTACGCTTTCTGGTGGGCAGCGTCGTCGTGTTGATTTGGCGCGTGTCTTAGTAGCTGATGCCGACGTTTTGCTTCTTGATGAACCTACCAATCATCTTGATGTAGTGGCTATCAGTTGGCTTGCGGCGCATTTGCGCAAGCGTTTTGCTCGTAAGAACGGCGCGCTAGTGGTAGTAACACACGATCGTTGGTTCTTGGATGAAGTGTGCGATCGTATGTGGGAAGTTCATGATGAACTAGTGGAGCCGTTTGAAGGCGGCTATTCTGCTTACATCTTGCAACGTGTTGAGCGTCAGCGTCAGGCTGAGCTTGCCGAACAAAAGCGTCAAAACTTAATGCGTCGTGAATTGGCGTGGCTTTCTCGTGGTGCCCGCGCACGTTCTACGAAGCCAAAGTTTCATGTGGAAACCGCACAAGCGCTTATTGCTGAAGAGCCACCTTTGCGTAATTCGGTTGAACTAAAACGTGCTGCTATTTCGCGTTTGGGAAAACAATGCGTAAACGTAGAAAACGTAAGCTTTTCCTATGGTGATCATAAGGTTATAGATGACGCTACATGGCTTATTGGACCCGGTGATCGTTATGGGTTGTTGGGTGCAAATGGTGCAGGCAAGTCAACACTCTTAGATATTATTCAGGGAAAACTGCTCCCTCAAACAGGACGAGTAAAAATTGGCAAAACGGTAAAATTCGCTTTTCTGTCGCAAAAGCTCGAAGAATTGAGCCCTCTTGGTACCGATAGGGTGCGAGAAGTTCTTTCGCGCTACAAGAGCCGTTACGTGATTGATGGTAAGGAAGTAAGTCCTGCAACATTGCTAGAGTCGCTAGGGTTTACATCTGCCCATTTGAATATGCCCGTCAATACGCTTTCGGGTGGTCAGAAGCGTCGTTTGCAGCTGATGCTCATTTTGCTTGATTCGCCTAATGTGCTCATTCTTGACGAACCAAGCAATGACTTGGATACCGACATGCTGGTAGCAGTAGAAAACGTGCTTGATACGTGGCCGGGAACACTTATCTTGGTTAGTCATGACCGCTACTTAATGGAGCGTGTGACGGATAATCAGTTTGCACTTATTGGTGGCAAAGTGGTTCATGTTCCTCGCGGTGTTGATGAGTATCTTGAATTGCTTGAGGAATACGAAAAAGACAAACTGCGTGGCAAGAAAGGTAGTGTTCAGGCGCAGGGAAGCGTATCAGGGCATAAAGGCACTGATCGGGATAGCGGGTTGTCGAATGGTGCTAACGCTGCAGGTGATACTGATAGTGTAAGCACGCAAGAACGTCCTGCGCTAAGTGCTGCTCAGGCGCGTGAAATTCGCAAAAAGATACAATCGCTTGAGCGAAAAATGAATACAGCTCAACGCAAAGTTGATGAGGCGAAGGCTGCATTAATGGAAGTTGATCCATATGATTATCAAGCGCTCGGTGAAGCTCAACAGCAGGTGAAAGAAAAGGAAGATAAGCTTTCGGCCTTGGAAGAAGAATGGCTTGAAACAGCGGCTCTTCTTGAGGAATGATGCCCTTTTGCTTTCTTAATTTTGCCGCTTGCGGTAAAGTTATTTTTTGCGAAGAAAATAACCCAGAAAGGGCATTATGGAAACGAGCAGCCGTATAACAGGAGCAACAAGGCTCATGGGAGTTATCGGGTCATCTTTGGAATATTCAAGTTCTCCCGAAATTCACAATGCAGTGTTTGAAAAGCTTGGATGGAACTATGCCTATGTGCCGCTGGACGTTTCCGAGGATAATCTTGAAGTAGCAGTTCGCGGCTTAGAAGCACTGGGCTTTTTGGGTTATAACGTTGCGGCTCCTCATAAGAAGCGTATCTTGCCCTATTTGCATGAAGTTTCTCGTGTTGCGGAAATCATGGGTGCTGTAAATACGGTTGTTATTCAGGGTGGTCGCTCATTAGGCGACAATGCCGATGGTGCTGCTTTTATGCGCAATTTGGTTCTTAACGGTGTCAATGTTTTAGGTAAGAAGATTACCGTTCTTGGCACTGGTGGTGCAGCATCCGCAGTAATTGTTCAGGCTGCGCTTGATGGTGTTGCTCAAATTGATGTGTTTAATCGTGACGATTCTTATGTAAAGGGCGGTTGTGCACTTATTGAGCGTTTGCATGAATGTTCAGATTGCGAAGTTGCCCTTTATGATTTGGCTGATAAAGATAAGTTGCGTGCATCTCTTGAAGAATCTACCTTATTGCTAAACGCCACAATAGTTGGATCTTTTGATGAGCCGGGGTGTTTAGTTGATAAATCAATGATTGTGCCAGGTTTGATTGTTGCGGATATGGTATACACTCCGCGTGAAACAGAGTTGCTTTCGCTTGCGAAGCAAAAGGGAAATGAAACGCTTGATGGGGTTGGCGTATTCTTGCAGCAGGCTGCAATTGGAGAACGCTTGTGGCTTGGCAGAGAAATGCCTCTTGATTACGTACGTGAAAAGTTCTTTGCTAACTAAATGCTGGTATATAGGCCAAATACTTTTTGCGGAATAGAGATTCTTTGCGGAAGAGATAAAAGAAAAACGCACGCAATATTGCGTGCGTTTGTAATTTCTGGCGGAGGAAGTAGGATTCGAACCCACGGTGCCTCTCGGCACAACGGTTTTCAAGACCGCCGCATTCAACCGCTCTGCCATTCCTCCTTTTCAGCACGAACTAGAATACCATATTTATTCGGTTTTCGCCTATGAATATCCTATGATAGTTTGAATAATGCAAGAAAGGGCACGAATCACGTGGATTTACCTATGGGTGATACTAAGAAAATAGTAAAAACTTCTAAAGAGTTTGTTTCTCAGATTGGCGATTGCGACGGATCTCAAAATAAACTCGATACCTACTTCATGAATCTTGCGCTGGCTCAAGCTAAAAAGGCTGAAGAATTGGACGAGGTACCTATTGGTGCGGTAGTTGTGCACGAAAACCAGGTGATTGCGCAAGGGTACAACAGACGTGAGGTTGATAACGACCCAGCGGGCCATGCGGAATTTATTGCCATGAAACAAGCCTCCGAAAAGTTGGGGGTTTGGCGTCTTTCGGGTTGCACGGTGTATGTGACTTTGGAGCCGTGTTTAATGTGCGCGGGCTTAATGTATCAAGCTCGAATTGATCGATGTGTGTATGGGGCGGCAGATCCAAAAGCAGGTGCTTTGGGCTCTCTTTATTCCGTTAATGAAGATGACCGTTTAAACCATACGTTTGACGTAACGTCGGGCGTCTGTTCACAGGAGTGTGCGGCTGTTCTTCGTACTTTTTTTCAAAATAAAAGAAAGCGTAACAAGGAACGAAAGAGACAGGCGAAACTTGCAGCAGATGGGTATGATGGAAACGACAAATAACCGCGTCGTTTGCGTGATGCGTTAAAAGGAAGGGATTATTGTGAAGAATTACGTGCGATTGATTGCTCCTGCCAAGGTTAATTTGGTGCTTGCGGTTGGGCGCACCCGAGATGACGGTTTTCATTCTGTTAATACCATCATGCATTCACTAGCCTTGCATGATTCGCTTACGATGCGCCGCTTTGAAGAAGACGACGATGTACTTTTGGGTTCAGGAGCTGCTGGTTCTTCTGTTTCGGATGATGCTGACTCTGCAGAAAATGATGCCAAACATCTTTCTATTGTTTTGAAATGTGAAACTTCTGGCGATATTGATACGCTCAACGTTGCTCCAGAAGAAAACATTGTGTATCGCGCAGTGGAAGAACTCGCAAAAGAGCTAGGGCGCACCGAAAACGAAACCATTCATATCTTACTTTCAAAAGTTATTCCTGCAGAAGCTGGTCTTGGTGGCGGATCATCAAATGCCGCAGCAGCTTTGCTTGGCGCAGCTACGCTTTGGGGCATTGATCCTCAGGATGAATGTTTATATGCGGTTGCTTCCCGTCTAGGGGCAGATGTTGCCTTTTTCCTAAAGGGAGGATGCGCTTACCTTTCCGGAAAAGGCGAAGTGTTTGAGCATTCTTTGAATCCACGTAAGGAATTTGTTTTATTGGTACGACCTTCCGCAGGTGTTTCAACGGCAAAAGCTTATGCAGCTTTTGACGCAAACCCACTCTATCCAGACGATAGCTACGTAAGCAGCTTGGCGAACCATGGTGATGCTAATAAAGTTGAATTCTGGAACAATTTAACGGATGCAGCGCGTCAGGTTACTCCTGAAGTTGCTGAAGTGCTTGATTGGGCAAAATCTTTGTCAGATGAACAAGATGTTTTGCTGTGCGGCAGTGGATCTGCCGTATGCATAGTGTGTGATTCGTACGATGAAGCATATAGGTTGTCTCTTGACGCGTTTAAACGTGGTTGGTGGAACAGAGTAACTTCGTTTGCTCCAGTTGGTGCATCAGTTTTGGAAGTGTACTAGACATTTAAAGGAAGTACTGTATTAAGAGTAAGGAAGCAGTATGGAAGTTGTATTGATTGTTTTAGTAGTGCTTGTCATTATCGTGGCAATAGCACTTGTTGTTATGTATAACAACTTTGTTCAACTTCGTAACCGCGTTGACAATGCTTGGGCGCAAATAGATGTTCAACTTCAGCGAAGGCTGGATCTTATCCCCAATTTAGTTGAGACCGTCAAAGGGTATGCTTCGCACGAAAAATCAACGCTCGATCAGGTAGCTGAGGCACGAAGTGCAGTGGCGAATGCAGGATCTCCTGTGGCGCGTATGCAAGCGGATTCTATGCTTACCAATGCTTTGAAAAGTTTGTTTGCTATAGCGGAGGCGTATCCAGACTTAAAGGCGAACGTTAATTTTCAGCAGTTACAATCTGAACTTTCTGCAACCGAAGACAAAATTAGCTATATGCGTCAAAGCTACAATGACGTGGTGATGATGTATAACAACGCTATCCAAACGTTTCCAGGCGTGCTAGTTGCAGGATTATTTCGTTTTGAGCAGCGTGATAGTTTTGATGCTGCTGCAGGTGCCGAAGAAGCACCAAAGGTTTCGTTCTAGGTAGCTCGGGTGGTAAAAGCACACAGTGCGAGCAGCTAGGGCAAAAGGTGAAAGTTTGCAAGGAGGCAAGTAACGCAGGCTCATTTGCGCTATGCTTGCGCCAGGTGTTAATCAAAAAATAGGAAGGCTGTTGAAAGTACATGATTGTTAATGCCTTAATTGTGGGGTGTGGCGGCTTTATTGGCGCACTTCTGAGGTATGTATGTTCGGAGTTGCTTGGCGTGCTTTCAAGTGGGGCGTTTCCTATTGCAACCTTTATTATCAACTTTGTTGGTTCGTTTTTGATCGGCGTGATGTCGGTAGCGCTGCCAACATTATTTCCTGCAAATAAACAGCCACTTCTTTTTGTTTCAACAGGTATTCTTGGTGGGTTTACCACCTTTTCAACCTTTAGTTTAGAAACGTTTGGCCTTATCGAAGAATCGCGCTACGCCATGGCAGGACTCTATGCGATTAGTTCGGTTGTAGTGTGTGTTTTAGGGGTTTGTGTTGGTCGCATGATTGCTCGTGCAGTAGTTGGCCAGTCGTAAAAGAAGTAGTTTTCAAAGTTGTTGAAACTTGTCAAAATAATAAGGATCTACAAATAATAAGAGCCCAATGTTTAGCGCAGGTTAGCATTGGCTATGTTGGAAAAATTTTTGGCAGTAACGTTAGAGTCTTTTGGAATTTGAAAAGAAAAATAAAAAAGCGACTCAGCCGTACGAAGTGGCTAAATCGCTTGAATTCGTAAGTGGCGGAGAGCTGGGGATTCGAACCCCAGATACGCTTTTGGCGTATACTCGCTTAGCAGGCGAGCACCTTCGGCCTCTCGGTCAGCTCTCCAATACGATGCGACTTGTAATGATAACCTGCCCAAGCCTTTCTTGCAAGGAGAAGAGCAGTGCAAAATCACGCTTTTTACGAAAATAATATCTTTTATTTCAAAAAAAATTGTTTCAGATGCACATCTAGACATGCATTCAGACGCACAATTTCTGGTTCTTTTGTTTCGAAGTGCTCTTTGTATAGAAGTGCAATAGGGTTTCTGCTTGCGGCTTGTTTTATGTTGGTGGCTCTTTTGCTTTTTGCCCCGCAGACGGCTTTTGCAAAAAGTTACGATATGCCCAATGTTTCTATTAATGCTCAAATCCAAACAAATGGTGATTTGCAAGTTGTTGAACAAAGACAGTTTGATTTTAATGGCTCGTTTAGTGCTGTATGGTGGAACTATAATGATCTTCCTTCTGGGGCGCAACTAAGTATTGACAGCATTCGTATGGTTCATGTGGATGATTCTGGAGCTGTGCAAAATGACTGGACTACGCTTTCTAGTGTTCCATTTCAGCTAGATTGGCGCGAAGAAGGCGGTCCTGGAAACATATCGTATTCGTTTGATGAACCTGAAGATACGGTATATGCGTTTTTTAATGAAACAGATTCTAGTGTAGTTTTTGAATTAACGTACACCATCAAAGATGCGGTACAGGCATATTCTGATGTGGGCGAATTGTATTGGAAATTTATAGGCAGCGAATGGGAAGGAGATAGTTCTAACGTTTCTTTCGTTGTTTCTTTGCCTGTTCCATCGGGTGCCACTATTGAGGCGGGAGAAAATGTTCGAGCTTGGGGTCATGGACCGTTAGATGCCAAGGTGACGATCAATCCTGATGGTACGGTAACGTATGAGATTCCTCAGGTAAATGCTGGATCGTATGCGGAAGCGCGTATTTTATTTCCTACCGAATGGTTAAGCGATGTAATGGCGAAAGATAATAACGCCCATTTTTCGACAGCTAATCTTGATACTGCCCTAAACGAAGAACGCACTTGGGCCGATCGCGCCAATGCAGATAGAGTGGGAACTCTTGCGTTGATGTTTGTCGTAGTTTTGGCTTGCCTGGTGCTACTGGTTTGGGCGTTCCGTTCGTTTATTAAATACGGCAAAGAATTAAAGCCTCAGTTTACTGATGAATATTGGCGTGATGTTCCGCTCGAAGGCGAGCATCCTTCAGTTATTGGCAGGCTTTGTCGCTTTAATAAAGAAAGCACGACGGATTTCACGGCAACCATTATGCATTTGGCTAACCTTGGTGCCGTGCAGATCAATGAGGGTACGTATCAGCAAAAGGGTGTTTTAGGATCAAAGACGGTAGAAGATTATTATCTGACGCGTGTTCCCGATGTTGAGTTGAATCTCAATAGCGAAATAGATCGCAAAGCTATGACAATACTGTTCGACGAAATCGCGGGTGGTGAATCATCGCTGTGGTTGGGGACGGTAAAAGAATACGCTGAAGAGCATCCTAAATCGTTTAGTGATTTAATGATGCGTTGGCAGGGAATTGTAACGGCACATGTAAGTGCTGGAGAGTATTTCGAAAGTTATTCATGCGTTAAACGCACCAGGATGTCTTTTGTTGCTGTTGTGCTTATAGCCGTTTGCGTAGTGCTGGCATTTCTTTTCAACAATATTTTCGTCATTATTCCTGGCGTTATTACAGGCATTGTTTTGATGGTTGTTTCTCGATTCATGGATCGTCGTACTCAAAAAGGTGCTGATGTATATGCGCGTTGCGAGGCACTCAAAAAATGGCTAACAGAATTTTCTGCTCTTAACGAACAACCTCCAATGGATGTGAAGGTATGGGGCGAATTTATGGTATATGCCCTTGTATTTGGTGTTGCAGAAAAAGCTATGGAGGAATTGCGCAAGGCGGTACCTGAAGCCGTTGAGGGAGATTATTCGTTCATGGGCGTATATAACACTACGCCATGGTGGATTTGGTATAGCGCTGGTTATTCAGCTTCTTCGCTGCCGGACTTGGGAACGGCATTTGAAAACGTGGTTTCATCTTCTGTTTCTACAAGTGCATCGGCAATTTCTGGAAATATGTCATCAGCTGGTGGCTTCGGTGGCGGATTTTCTGGTGGCGGTGGCGGCGGCTTTGGCGGTGGCGGTGGTGCACGCTAAAAAACGCCGCTATAATAAGCCGCTGTGATTTCATTGTCAGACATACCAACAGGTGTATATAAAGCACTCCTTATCTTAGCTACTGTAATTTGGGGCTATAGTTTTGTTGTAATGAAAAACGTAGTGGACGTGGTGCCGCCTGCCTTGTTACTAGGTGTACGTTTTACGTTGGCTGGTTTGTTGTTGCTGGTTATTTTAAACAAGCGTGTGCGCAAGTATTTTTCTTGGAAGATGGTTGGGCTTGGTGCTGTTTTAGCATTTTTCGATTTTTCGGCCTTCCTTACGCAAACGGTAGGACTTCAATACACCACGCCAGGCATTAATGCCTTTCTTACTGCAACCTATTGCGTCATTGTTCCGTTTGCTTGGTGGGTTGTTGCACGTAAGCGTCCTTCGCTTTGCAATGTAGGGGCGGCTATTATTGCAGTTATTGGTATTTGGCTTGTTGCTGTTACTACTTCTGGCGAAACGCTCACTTTAGGATTGGGCGAGGGACTCACGCAAATATGCGCACTTCTCTTTGCTATACATATCGTGTTGGTTTCGCGTTTCTCAAAAAATCGTGACGTGCTTACCCTTACGGTATTCCAGTTTATTTTTGAGGGGTTATTTGGCTTGTGCGTTGGCGGTTTATTTGAAACGCCACCTGCGCTTTCGCTTATTACTCCTGAAATTGTGGGGCAAATGGCATTTTTGATTGTGTTTGCTTCGGTAGTTGCTTTCGGAATTCAAAACGTTTCGCTTGCATATGTTCCGCCAGCTCAAGCATCGTTGTTCTTGAGCTTAGAATCAGTGTTTGGCGTAGTCTTTTCGGTTTTGCTATATGGCGAAGTTATTACGGCACGTTTGCTAACGGGATTTGCTCTTATTTTTGCTGCCATTCTGGTGAATGAGTTGTTGGCTCCAAGGCTTGAAGCTAAACGTGTTATAGTTGAATTTAAGCGCAAAAAATGGAAGGAGGACGATCGTAGATGACTAATAGTTTAGACAACGTCGTCCTAATTGGTATGCCAGGTGCAGGTAAATCTACGCTTGGCGTGGTTTTGGCCAAAATTTTAGGTTATGAATTTATTGATGCTGACTTGCTCATTCAGAGCAAGCTTGATAAAACGCTTCAGAAAATCATTGATGCCTGTGGCCCAGATGGTTTTATTGAAGTGGAAAACGAAGTATTGTGCACACTGAGCGCAAAGCGCGCTGTAATTGCTACGGGTGGTTCAGCAGTATATTCCGATGAAGCAATGGAGCATTTGCGTTCTATTGGCACTGTTGTGTACTTGCGCGTTTCTTACGAAGAACTTGAAAGCCGTTTGGGCGGCTTACATGAACGCGGTGTTGTCATGAAAAATGGCATGGGAATGAGCCTTCATGATTTGTATGAAGAGCGTCGCCCTTTATATGAGAAGTATGCGGATGTCACCATTGATATTGATGGTTTGTCGGTTCGCGATGCTGCTCGTCGTTTAGTAGATCAACTTTCCATGCTGTAAGGTGAAGGAGAATTGCATGCCTTCTAATTCATCACAAAATATGCCCCAGAAAAACACCAACGTATGGTCAACCAAGCAAATGGTAACCATGGCACTTATGTGCGCCATTGGCGTTATTCTTTCTTTTGTAGAATTTCCCTTGTTGCCTGGTGTTACATGGCTCAAGTTTGACGCATCCAATATGCCCGCTATGGTAGTAGGTTTTGGCTTCGGACCTGGTGCTGGTGTTGCGGTAGGTATTGTTATTGCGATTATCCATGGTTTACTTATGGCGGACTTTACGGGCGCCTTGATGAATATTCTTACCGTTACCTGTTTTGTTTTGCCTGCAGCAATTATGTACAGCAAAAAGCGCACCTATCCAATTGCTATTGCTGGTTTGGTTCTGAGTATTATTGCAGCAACGATTGGTGCAATTGTGGGTAATTTAATCGTGACGCCAATGTGGCTCGGTGTTCCGTTGGATGCTGTTATCGCAATGATTATCCCAATCCTTATTCCATTTAACCTGGTAAAAGGACTTATTAATGCGGTGCTCACCCTTATCATTTATAAGTCAATTTCCAATTTGATTACTCCAAAGAAAGACCAGGTGAAGGGTCGTTAAATGATTTCCTTTTCCAGTGGAAAAGTTATGGTTGGTCTGCCAGTTTTAGTACGACAAACAGATAAGTAAAGGAGCTAAGATGATTTCTTTTTCTGATGTTTCCTTTACGTATACAGGCGATTCTTATGTGCTTTCTGACCTTTCTCTTTCTATAGAGAAGGGTCAGTTTGTTTGCGTATTAGGGGCAAATGGCTCAGGCAAATCAACATTTTCTAAGCTGATTAATGCGCTTTTGGTGCCTGATAAAGGTACGGTAACGGTAGATGGCAAGGATACTAATGATCCAGCCAACACGTACCTTATTCGCAGTACAGCGGGAATGGTATTTCAGAATCCAGATGACCAAATTGTGGCAAGTCTTGTTGAAAATGATGTTGCCTTTGGGCCAGAAAACTTAGGTATAGAAAATCCCGAATTGCGCAACCGCGTAGATAAAGCACTTGCGCAAGTGGGCTTACAAACTGCCGGTAAGCGTGAAACAACAGCGCTTTCTGGTGGGCAAAAGCAGCGTGTTGCCATTGCGGGTGTGCTTGCTATGGAGCCTTCGATTTTGATACTTGATGAAGCTTCTGCCATGCTTGATCCGCGCGGGCGTCGTGGTTTGATGCGTGTTTGTAAAGAGCTTCACGAACAAGGACTTACCGTCATTATGATTACGCACTTTATGGAGGAAGCTGCAGAGGCTGATCGCGTAATTGTTATGGAGTATGGTCGTTGCGTGCTGGATGGAACACCAGATGAAATTCTTACGCAAGATGATATTTTGCGTTCTCTAAACTTAGATATTCCTTTTGCTGCTCAAATGTCGCGTTTGCTTCAGGACAAGGGCATTGCAATAGGGACTCATATTGAAACCACATCGCTGAAGGAGGAACTGTGTCGATTGTCTTCGAGCAAGTAAGCTTCAGCTATGTGCCGCTTTCGAAACGTCAAAAGAAAGCGGGAGAGAAGCAAAAATATGCTCTTTGTAATGTTTCTTTTGAGCTGCATGATGGCGATTTTCTTGCTATTGCAGGGCATACCGGTTCGGGTAAGTCTACGCTTGTTCAACATCTCAATGGGCTAGCTAATCCAACTGAAGGCAGAGTTCTGTGGAACGGTAAGGACTTAGCAGACAAAAAAGTTGCAACTCAGGCGCGTGGTGATATTGGGGTGGTATTTCAATATCCTGAGCATCAGTTGTTTGCAGCAAGTGTTGCGGAAGACGTGGCATTTGGTCCTCGCAATTTGGGACTTAACGCAGATGAAGTTGATGCGCGTGTTCGAGAGGCGCTTGATATTGTGCACCTGGATTATGATGAGCTAGCTGAGCGTTCGCCGTTTGAGCTTTCTGGTGGTCAGCAGCGTCGTGTGGCCTTTGCAGGTGTGCTAGCGATGCGTCCTACCACCCTGGTGTTTGACGAGCCTGTGGCAGGGCTTGATCCAGCTTCTCGTGCGGATTTCTTATCGCTTATTGAAGACTTGCATGTAAAGCGTGGCCTTACCGTTGTTATGGTTTCGCACAACATGAATGATATTGCGCGATTGGCCGATCATCTTTTGGTAATGCATGAAGGCGAAGTTGCTTTTTATGGCACGCCTGAGGATATCTTTACGCATCATGGTGCGGAACTGCGTGAAATTGGTTTGGGTATTCCCCATGCGCAGCGCCTTGCTAATGAGTTGCGTGATTTGGGATTTGATCTTCCTAATGTGTTGTATAGTCCTGAATCTTTGGCTGACAAGCTTGTTGAAGTGCTAGGGTCACCTTCGCTTGACGAGTTGGTGAAAGAGCCAGCAAACGAGACACATAAGGCGCATGAGACCTTAAATTCTAAGGGCGAAAATGCAACTTCAGAAAATGAAGCTCTAAAAAATGAAGCTCTAGAAGTTGCCAAACCTGTAGTTTTGAAAAACGCAGTTTCAGAAACTACTACTCAAAAAGATGTAATATCTGCGGTTTCGGAAACTATAGCACCAGAATCAGATGTTTCGGCAAACCTTGCTGCAAATTCTGACCCCGATTCTTTTTCGGATGAGGGGCGATAAGCATGGCAATGTTTAACATTCAAACTGTCTTTGGGCGTTACATCTCCAAAGACTCAATAGTCCATCGCATGGATCCGAGAGCAAAGCTCCTGCTAGCTCTTCTGTTTATGGTTATGGTGTTTGCGGCCGGATCGTATGTGGCGCTTGCGGTTGCTGCGGTATTTACTGCAGGAATGTTTGCATTTGCGCGCATTTCTTTGAGACAGGCCTTCACCTCGATTGCGCCTTTGGCTATCTTGGTAGTGTTTACGGCGCTGCTCAACATTTTCTTCGTCCAGGGCGGGGAAGTGTATTTTCAATTTTGGATTATTTGCATTAGTCAAGGCGGTCTAGAGCAAGCGCTCTTTATTGCCATCCGTCTTACGATGCTTTTGTTGGGCGTAAGTTTACTTACCCTTGCTACTACAACACTTGATTTGACTGATGCTTTCGAGCATCTGCTCAAGCCTTTTTCACGTATTGGTTTGCCCGCTCATGAGCTATCGATGATTATGGGCATTGCTCTGCGTTTTTTACCGCAGTTCGCCATAGAACTTCGCACGATTTATCGAGCGCAGGTTAGCCGTGGTGCAAATTTTAGCACCAGCACAAAAAGCACTATCCAAATGATGGTCGCGCTTATTGTCCCACTGTTTACGAGCGCATTTCGTCATGCTGAAACGTTGTCTCTTGCGATGGATGCGCGTTGTTATCATGGCGGGGAGGATCGCACGCGTCTTAAAGAGCTTGCTTATACAAAGCGCGATTTAGGAGGACTTCTATACTTAGTTGTGGGTCTTATTGCGGTACTCGGTACCGATTTTGCGTTGAATTATTTCGGCATGTTCTAGGTGATTGCGTTTTGAGGCGGACACGCTCTGGGCGGGTGCCTTCTAGATAGGTGTGCTTTGGACGGATGCTCTTCGGTTAAGCGCACTTTAGGTAAATACTTTTCAGCTAAGCATTTTCTGAATGACTGTTTTTTGGCTAAGTACATCTTGAGCGGATAGATTCTAGGCGGATGTTTTTCAACTAACCGCATCTTGAGTGAATGCGTTCCGAGCAAACAGATGCTATCAAGTTTAGTGCTAGTAGTTTAAGCGCTAGTATAAAATCTACTAATGAAACCATTAACAAACGGATTCGTTTTGGATGTTTTAAGCAACCCTTTAGAGAAAGGCATGTAATGGATGAATTAATTGAGTACCTGACTTCTGTTCCAGCTTGGTACATGGCAACTTGCGAGGGGGATCAGCCCCATGTTCGTCCTTTTAGCTTTGCAATGCGTGAGGGTGATACGCTGTGGTTTTGCACAGCAACAAACAAAGACGTATATAAACAGCTTGTAGAAAACCCTAAGTTTGAACTATCTGCCTGGAAACCCGGTCATGGATGGGTAATCCTAACAGGCAAAGCTAGCATGGTTGATACTGCAGGCGCCGAGGTTCGTAAAACAGGTTATGAGCATATGACCGCATTAGGTGAAACATATGAAGACTGCGATGATCCTCGTTTGACATTCTTCTCTCTTGCGGAGGGAACCGCAAAAATTGCCGACATCGACGGAAGCGAACGCGAAATCAAGCTATAGGCAAATCTGCTTGATTATTTAGTCCTTGAATTAATATACAAGCTCAACGGTAGCTTTATTTGTAGGTCAACGTGTGCAGGTTAATGTGCGTAGGCTAACGTGTGTAAGGATTAAGCGCGAACAAGCTGTTTGTGCTTGTTTCGCTTTCAAATTTATACGAGCGCGCAAAAATAGCGAAATTTGGTCAAAACACCCCTGTTGTAGGCATCCGTTTAAGGGTGCCTACAGTTTTGAACGTAATCAACCATTGAATAATTGATACCAAACGTAAAATCGGATTCTTATTTGCATTTTGTGCAATTTTAAGATGCCTACAACAGCATTCTTTTGTCCAAAATCTGCATTTTTATGCGAGCTAGACAGTAATAGAAGTTTTATGCGAGTTGTGACGGCGACAGTAGCGTTTTACGAGCTGGGACAGCATAGCATTTTATGTGAGCAGGATTACTGTCGAAGTTTTATACAGACAGAAGCAATTCAGAACGTAATTTCCTTCTTTGCTGTTCGAAATTATAGGAACGAATACGTAAACGTATACCCAAGTATCGTGAAATAACTTTTGCTAATTCACTGAATGCGATATCGCTATAGACTTGTTGCTTGGTAACTGAAATTACATGCAGACCATACTGCTCAATGGCTATTCTCCTTCGTGAGTCAAGCGCCAGCTTATTATTAGTCGCATGAAACTGGTGGCTGTCATATTCTATGGCTAATTTCAATTTAGGCCAGCACAAGTCACAACGATAAAGCTCTTTTTTCGGCTTGAATTTAGTGTCGTACAAAGGGTAGTTCAATTTTGGATAAGGTAATCCGTAGCCCCCTAGTTTAAACGGCAAGCAAAGGAGAAGAGTGAGTTTCGTTTCCATGGGTGATGCCGAATTTTCGCAGATATATTTAAGAGCGCGTAGCGCCTGAGACTTACCGTGTGTTCGGTGTAGCTTGTCTAAATATTGTTCAAAATGGTACTTAGATGTTCTTGGATGTCGTGATATAAGATGGTTAGAGCTTTGATCCTGGGCATATGTGCCGCATAATTCTGAGCCGAGCATTAGTATTTCAACAAATGATAGCTGAGATGCAAGTTGGACGTAGCAAGCTTCAGGAATGCTGACATACAAATTATGTGATATACGTGCAAAAGATCTTAATGGTAGTGAATCGTTTACGTGGCATGTGAGATCTACTAAATTGCGCTTTGCGTCTACTGTAGGAACAACTGTATGAATAGGCAATGTTAGGAATGGAAGCAGCACTTTAGCTTTGTTTAATTCTCTATTACTTGGAGCAGATGCGGTATTGGGCATTGCAACGCTGACAGTGTCATGGCGCCGAATGTCATTGTGGCACCAATACTCATATGCTGATCTGTATCCAAGAAATAAACTCATATAGCTAGAGTAGAGAAGAAAACTAACATAAAAGAGAAAGATTTCTCACATTTGTCTCACATGGAGCTTTGGATGTTAAAGATAATTTGTCTTTAGTTGGTGATTTGTATAGTTCAAGTTTCGAAACAGCTTTATTAGCTAACAGGCAGGTGAAAGGTTCAATTCATAATTCCTACATATAACAGAAAAAGTACTTACGAAGAAAAATCTAGCTCACTATAATGCCATATGACACAAGCGCAGTGAGACGCTGTTCCTTAGGTGCAGAGGTGGTCGCAACGAGCAGTTGCGGCCACCTTTTTTGTTGCCCAAGTTGATTAGATGGGATCGCCTTACTTCGGAATAAGCGAGACGGATGAGCGCCTTGTTTAGAAGCAGAGTGCTAGATGGGCTCGCCTTGCTCAAGAACAGGCGGCTAGACGGGCGGATATCCATAAAGGCTTATTTGCTTTAGGGGTTATCTGCTTGCCGCCCACCTTAGAGTTCGTTGCCTCACTGACGCTTTGAAATAGACGTGCACGTATATGAAAGGAATGATGTCGTGACACAAGATATGCCAAAAGCGCGTGTGCAAGTTGCTCACCCGTATCTTGCTTTGATGGGTCTATACTTGGGTGGATTTACTGGGATGTATAGCGAGACAGCTCTTAATATTGCTCTCCCGCAATTGTCTCTAGCTTTCGGTGTTGATATTTCGCTAACCCAGTGGCTTGTTGTCGGTTATATGCTAGCCATTGGAATTGTATTGCCATTTGCAAGCTTACTCATGAAGTGGTTTAGCGCTCGCAGCTTAACTGTATTTGCATTAGGTGCGTTTCTCGTTGGCTCACTAATTAGCGGCTTTGCATCTGGCTTTGAAATCGCGCTCACTGGACGAGTGATTCAGGGTATAGGTACAGGACTTGTTTTGCCAATGATGTTTGCAATGGTAATGGAGGTAATTCCGCCCCATAAATTGGGTTCCGCTATGGGCATTACGGCTTTGGTCATTATGTTTGCTCCGGCTATTGGTCCAACTTTGGCAGGCATAATTGTTGGTGCCCTGTCTTGGCGTTTTATATTCTTCAGCTTTGCACTCGTTTTAGTTGTAGGAATTATTTTTGCTTTGAAATTCGAAGTTAATCCCTATGAACTCACAAAGCCTCATCTTGATGTGATTTCTGTTTTGCTTTCTTGCCTAGGCTTTGGAGGCATTGTATTTGGTGTTGGCGTTGCAAGTTTATTTGGATGGTTGTCTGCGCCAGTTCTTGTTTCGTTAATTGTCGGGATCATTGCTCTGGCACTCTACGCTAAGCGTCAGTTCGCCATGCAAATTCCCGTGCTTGATCTTCGTGCTTTTTCATATCAGGGATTTAGAGTTGGCGCAGTGTGCATGATGCTCAACTTCGGCATCACGCTTTCAGCCATGTACGTATTACCTCAGTACTATCAGAATGGCATGTTAATCGCTGTTGCTCTGACGGGTATTGTAATGTTGCCTGGTGGTGTAGTTAATGCGCTCGTAAGTATGTTTGCAGGCAAAATTTTCGACCGAATTGGCGCTCGTATTCCTGCGTTATGTGGCTTTGCTCTTTCAATTGTGGGTGCTGGATTGTTGATGTTTGCAACGCCAGAAAGCTCATTGGCTTACGTAATTTGCTGTCACATCATAATGATGGTTGGTGTCCCTTTGGCGATGTCTCCTTGCCAAACGCACGCGCTCTCGTCGCTTCCGCATAAACTTTCAACTGATGGCAGCACTATTTTGAATACTATGCAGCAGGTTCTCGGAGCAGTTTGCACGGCAATCGCGACTAATTTATTGGCTTCTGGCCAGGCAGCCTACTATGCTGCTGGAGGAAGCGAAGCTTCGCTTGCTTTTACTCAAGGTTCGCATTGGGGCTTTTTGTTTGCGCTTGCTTTGGCGGTAGTTGGTTTCTTGTTTGCCCTAAGAATTAAAAAGCGCCCAGCAGGTACTCAGCAAGAAGCAGGGCAAATCAACGGTGCGTCTCGTGAGGCAGAGCGAGTAGCGCAAGATGCGACAAACGAAACCGAACAGAGCCAGGCTAACTTGAACAGCGTTGTGTCGCTGGAGACGGAAAAGGACATTGCTAATACCGCAGAAAATGCTTCAGGAAAGAATGGCGAAGTTTCTCAGGCTAATACCAATCTGGCTAGCTTGATGAAGACGGAGGTTTACGCTCTTCGGGATTCCCAAATGGTATTGGAGGCTTTACAACTATTTGCTCAATATGAGATTTCCGGCGCACCTGTATTAAATGACGAAGGAGAACTTGTAGGCTTTGTGAGCGATGGAGATATTATCGCTACACTTTCACGCCAGGTACCTTCCTTTACAAGCTTTTACGCAGTTACTATCAGTGAAAATGAAGATGACTTTGCGCAAAAGGTTGCTGCATTAACCACGATCCAAGTCAAAGACGTTATGACGAAAAACGTAATTGCCGTTCAGATTGATGATGATTTGCTTGACGTATGCAAACTGCTGACCGACAAACATCTTAAGAAAGCACCAGTTCTGCAGAATGGAAAAATGGTTGGAGTTATCAATCGTTCAAACATTACTGCTTATGCAGTGGAGTGGTTTAAAAGAAATGCATTAGAAGCATAAAAAGTTAGAAAATGGCGCCCCCGAGAGGACTCGAACCTCCGACGCACGGTTTAGGAAACCGACGCTCTATCCACTGAGCTACGGGGGCGGGTGTCGCCATTTATACTAAACAGCCCAGCCATTTTACCACGGCTGGGCTGTAATTGTATAAGCAGTTCTTAACTAATGAGGTAAGCTGTTCATTATCTTTCAGAGGCAAAGTCTATTTGAAGCGAAATACTACTGTTGGCAATCAGTCTATCGAAACCGCAATGCTAACGATAACAACTAGTTTGCCAAACATGCTGGCGACAATAACTGCCGCTCATGAAGCATAAAGAATTTGTGAAGCATAAGGATTTTCAACTGTAGCTAAAAACTTGCCTGAATGTTTCACTGATAGTTGCTTTCATTTCTGCTAGTGTTAGTTACTTCCAGTTCCGCTAGTAGAGCTTCCGCTAGAGGTGGAACCTCCACTGGTGCTACCTCCTGTTTGCGAACTACTGCTTCCGCTGTTCGAGCCACCAGTTGTAGTGTCTCCCTGATCAGTGGACTCCTCTTTCTCGGCTGGACCATTGGAAATAGTTAACGTAATGGTGGTGCCTAGCTCAGCAGTTCCTGTAACGCTTTGCCTAATAACGGTGTTTACTTTAGCAGAATCGTCTTTCCATTGCAGGCTTACGGTAAAGCCAGCAGATTCAAGACGGTCGCGAGCTGTCTCAAAATCAAGTCCCTGAACGTTAGGAACATTTGCGGTTTCAGGACCCTTGGACAGGTGGAATACAATAGTGTCGCCCTTGTAGGCGGTGGTTCCAGCGGTCGTATCCTGGCCTGCTACTTTGTCTTTATCTACATCACTAGAGAATACTGCATCGCCTTGCTGCCCATTGAGGCCATAAGAAGCCAACGTGCGTTGTGCTTCATCAGCGCTCATGCCCTTTAAGTCAGGCACGGTAACTTGTTCGGTGCCCTTAGAAACTGTGATGTTAATAGACGATCCTTTAGTAGCTTGTTTACCTGCGGCAGGGTCAGTGCTTACAACATTGCCCGCTTGAATATCAGGGTTGTACACTTCAGTTTCGGTGCCTATCGTGAAGCCAGCTGATTGTAACTCTGCTCGAGCTTCAGCAATTGGCTTATTAGAAACATCGGGTACGGTTGCAGTTTCTTGATTTCCACCAAGTGCCATAGCCGCTGCTGCGATACCAATAATTACAAGAAGAGCTACGACAACGCCAATAATTACATTGCGCTTGCTCTTTTTTGGTTTCTCTTCTTCCTCTGCTGCGTAAGCCTTATTAACTGTAGTGCGTCCTACTTCGTTGTTCACAGGATTCATTACAGCAGTTCCGCCCGCAGGAGCGACACCTCCCATAACCTGTGTTTTAAGGCCGCTGATGTCTTCGCCTAAATTAGCAGGGCGACCAGCAAGATAGTCATTTAATACATGGCGCATTTCTGATGCGTCTTTAAAGCGCCGCTCAGGATCTTTCTCAAGAGCCTTCATAATGATGGCTTCAAGAGCAGGATCAATATTAGGATTGATGGTGCTTGGAGGAGCAGGTAATTCATTTACCTGCTTAACGGCAACACTTACGGCATCTTGACCATCGAATGGCAACTTACCCGTGGTTGCTTCATAGAGCACTACACCAAGAGAATAAATATCGCTTGCACCAGTAAGATCTTTGCCCTGAGCTTGTTCAGGGGAAACGTAGTGAGCTGTGCCTAATACCGTGGCAGTTTGAGAAAGACCAGCATCGCCAGCGCGTGCAATACCGAAGTCCATTACCTTGATGTTGCCATCAGGCTGGATCATGATATTTTGAGGCTTGATGTCACGGTGGATGATGCCGCCCGCATGTGCAACTGAAAGTGCTTGTGCAACCTGCGAACCAATCTCTGCAGCTTTACGCTGATTGATGGCACCGCGTTCCTTAATGGCCGTTTTTAAATCCGTGCCACGAAGGAATTCCATAACAATATAGTAGGTTTCTCCATCTAAGCCCCAGTCGTAAATGCTAACAATATAGGGACTCTGTAAATTTGCAGCAGAAGCGGCCTCTTGGCGAAAGCGCTTCGTAAAGGTGGGGTCTGCTGCATATTGAGGGAGCATAACTTTAACAGCAACCGTACGACCTAAGACTTTGTCTTCTGCACGGTATACTTCAGCCATGCCTCCTAAGCCAACACGTTCGGTTAGCTTGTAACGGTTATTAAAGGTTCTGCCAATCATGCTTCCAGCCACGTTTATTCTCCCTTTGGATCCATGCTCAACAACCATCTTATAAGCATATCGTATTCTTGCATTATCTTTCGTCTCATACCTAAGCTTCTATCAGCTTTCAAGAAGTTTTTGTTAAAAACAAGTTTATAATCTGCCTTGAATTTCCAGTGCAGTTTCCAAAACGTTTTGAGCACGTCCTGCTGCACCACCTGGAAGATCTTCACCTGCTTCTTCCAAAACAATGGCAACAACCACCGAACAATCTTCGCTTGGACCCATGCCAACAAACCAACGATCGTCCTTAGGCTTGCCTGTTTCAGCGGTACCAGTCTTGCCTGCAATTTGCACGCCATCAACAGCGGCAGCAGTACCAGTACCATTATTTACAACGCCTTCAAGCACTGTTTTCACGCGACTCGCGATAGAGCTTGAACAGGCGGTATAAAGCTGACTTGGAGTAGCTCGATAACTGTTTTCTCCTTCTGCGTTGTAAACGCTATCTACTAAGTAAGGCTGCATGATTACGCCATCATTAGCTATTGCGCAGCCAACTAATGCCATTTGTAAAACAGATGCCTGAGGGCCAGCAGGACTTTCATGTTCGCCTACTGGTTCACCTGCAGCAGCCCATGCGGTTTCCCATTCGGTCATTTCATCTGGGTTAGGCATGAGCGACTTAACTAACGGTAAATCAAACGAAATGTCTTGGTTGAAGCCAAATTCTTCCGAAGAAGAAACAAGAGCATCTGCACCAATTTCAGTACCTAGTTGAGCAAATACGGTATTTGCGGAAAGTTCTGTAGCACGTTCCAATGTGATGTCGCCATAGGAAGCGTCGTTAAAGTTAGTTACTTCGCCGCCGCCAATTTCTAGCTTGGAAGGAGCGGAGAAAACGCTTGATTCCGTTGCAACATTGTTTTCAAGACCGGTTGTTAACGACACAATCTTGAAGGTGGAGCCGGGCGAATAGAGAGCCTGGGTAGCTCTATTGTACAGGGCGGATGATTCATCTCCGCTTGAAAGAATAGATTCAATATCGGCGGCATTGTAGGTAGGTGAAGACGCAAGCGCTAATACCGCACCTGTTTCAGGATCTATTACTACACATGCCCCGTTATATCCTTCTAAAGCATCCTGTGCTGCCTGCTGGATAGTTGAATTAAGCGTGAGTTTAACGTCGTTTCCGGCAGTATTGTTGCCCGTGTAAGAGTTGATAACGTCAATCCAAGAAGCGAAATTACTATTGCCCTTTAAGGTGTCATTTTCGCTTGCTTCAATGCCAGATGTTCCGTAGGTATCTGATGCATATCCCACAACATGGGCAGCTAATGTACCCGCAGGATATTCACGCTTATAGGTTCCGTCGTCCTGCAATACCGATTGAGCAAGAACAACATTGTCGTAGGTAGATATGGTGCCGCGTTCAGTTTCTGCTTCCTTGGCAATAGTGTGATTGTTGATAGACATATTCTGGTAATAGTCAGCCTGAATAACCATGATCAGGGTAAGGTTTGCTACCAAAAGGGCGAACATAACCGAAAATACAATCATGGTTCCTGTTAAGCGCTTGCCTAACGAGACACGTCCCAAAGCGCCATTTAATGAAATTGCGCCCGTGCCTGAAGTGATTTCAGTACCAATGCCCGTTCCTTGATCGCTTGCACGCATAAGGAAACCAACAATCATAAAACTTGCAAGGAGGGAAGAACCACCTTGACTTACAAAAGGCAAAGTCAAACCAGTTAGTGGAATAAACCTTGTGACGCCGCCAACAATAATGAAAGCCTGCAAAATAATGATTGCAGTAAAGCCTAACGCCATAAAGGAGCTAACGTCAGACTTTGCACGAACGGAAATCAAAATACCGCGGATTGCGAAGCACAAATACAGAAGCAAAAGTCCTGCTGCACCTAAAAGACCAGTTTCTTCAGCAATGGCGGAGAAAATAAAGTCAGATTCAACAATTGGAATTTGATCAGCAAGACCGTTGCCAATGCCTACACCGAACAAACCGCCATCAGCGATAGAGAAAATGGATTGTACAAGCTGGTATCCGCTTCCTGAAGGATCTGCGAAGGGGTTTAGCCAGGTATCAACGCGAGTCTGAACGTGAGAGAACAGGAAATAGGCTGCAACCAGACCAACGGCGATCAGAACAAAACTGATAACAATGTAGGCTTTACGGCCAGTTGCAACATAGAGCATCGTTAAGAACACGAAGAACAGAACCAATGCGGAACCTAAGTCGCGTTCGAAAACAATAACCAGCAAAGCAATGGCCCACATAATAAGTACGGGAACCAAAGCGCGAAGGTCAGGTACCTTAAAAGGACCAATTCGATGGGTGAAAACCGAAAGCATTTCTCGATTTTGTGCCAGGTATGCCGCCAAGAAAATAACGATACAAATCTTGGCTAATTCGCCTGGCTGGAAGGAGAATCCACCAATAGAAAGCCAAATGCGGCTACCATAAATTTCGTTGCCAATAAAAGGCAATAAAGGAGAAACCAGCAATAATATGCCAGCAATCATGATGGTGTATTTGTAATTCCCAAGTTTGTCTAAATTCCTTATAAATATAAGGATTAGCACCATGAAAACTACGCCCAAAAACAGCCATCCAACCTGGCGTAATGCCAAATCAGGAGCAAGGCGCGTAATAAAGGCAATGCCAATGCCTGAAAGGGCAAAAGAAATAGGCAGAATTGCAGGGTCAGCACCAGGAGCAAGTTTTCGAATAGCTAAGTGGGCAATGACAAACGTAGCAAACATACCCAAAGGTACCGTTAGGTTGTCTAAGGTAACACCACCATCCTGGTTAAGCGCCACCATAGCAAACAGTAGAATAACTAACGGTGCCGCTACACACAGAAGAAGCAGCTCAGTGTTTCTTCTTGTCATAGGCTAATCACCGCTTTCTGCGTTGTTTGCTGTTTGAGAAGCGGATCCATTAGATTCACGCTGGTTGTCAGACTGGCTGGAGTTTGCCTCAGAACTGGAGCCTACATTAGAAGCGCTTGCATTATTTGCAGCCTCAGAGGGCACATTTCCTTGGAGGGCGAGTTCTTCTTGGTAAGCTTCAATTAAGCCATGGGCTTCGTCAAGACTACCAACAGCCATACCGTCTTTAATGCGGTTTGCGACACCAGGATTGAGCTTGTCCACCTCAACATTGGAAACATATTCCAAGTTAGACAGAGGCATACCAAGTAATTCTTCGTTCAGACCGCGATATACCGCTACCTTACCATCTTGTTCGATAAGGTATGCCGAATTGTTGACATACTGATAGCCAGCAAAGAAAGCAGCAGCAAATGCAATCAGTAAGCAAAGCACGATGCCTACTGCTAAAAACTTTGATTTTCGAGCTTGTTTCTTTTCGCGAACTGCCTTGAATCCTTCTACATCAACAACGATAGCGGTTGCGTTGTCGAAGCCACCTGCAGCAAGAGCTGCTTCAACCAGCTGGTCGGCGCATTTTTGTGCTGAAGATGCCTGACGTATGATGGAGGCAATTTCCGAATCCTCAATCATGGTGCAAATACCGTCTGAGCAAAGCAGCAGACGATCGCCTGTTTCCACATTGAGTTCGTACATATCGGGCTGCATGTGAGGATCGGAGCCTATAGCGCGCGTAATTACGGAACGGTTTGGATGAATGCGTGCTTCCTCTTCGGTAAGCTGTCCAGCTTCAATCATATCCGCCATAAGGCTGTGATCACGAGTGAGCTGCTGGAGAGAGCCGTTGTGTAGCAAATAAGCACGAGAGTCACCTACTTGCGCAATCAAGAGACGTTCATTGTCTAAAATTGCTGCAGTTAGGGTAGTGCCCATTCCTTCACGGCCAATGCCCTGGCTTGGTGCCTTGATAACGTTGAGATTTGCAGCAACAACAGCGCGCGCAAGCGCATCTGCATCTGCTGTGTGTGGTGCAAGGTCGTTTAAGGTATTAATAGTAATTTCGGAAGCAACTTCGCCTGCTTCATGTCCGCCCATGCCGTCAGCAACAGCAAAGAGGGGAGGCATAACAGTTAGGCTGTCTTCGTTGTGTTCGCGAACATGACCGACTTCGGTGCGGCTTCCATAAAATGAAGAAACCACTTCGAATGATGATGTGGTATTGCGTGTTGATGAGGTATGTTTTGTTGATTGGTCAGCCATTTATTCAAACCTCACTCGCATAGTTACATCGCCAACAGTAATGCGATCGCCATTTCGAAGAGCAGTAGGCTCAGAAATGTAGCGATTATTAACTGCGGTGCCATTAGTAGATCCCAAATCTTCAATAAAAAGATTCTGTCCCATTAAAACGAAACGAGCATGGCGCGAAGAAACGTATTCTGCGCCGATAACAATGTCCGATCCTGGGCTTCGGCCAACAATGATAGGGCCGCGAACTGCGATTTGCACACCACGAAGTTCTTTGGGCCCTTTTTCAATTGCAACAGTCCATACATGCTCTTTTTTGCGAGAACCGCGCACTAAACCAATGCCCGTTTTCATAATGGCAAAAAGGAACAGGTACAGCAGAACAACAAAAAGAAGTCGGCCTATGAGAAGGATAATATCAATCACGTAAAGAACCTATCATTAACAGTACGGTGGTTATAAGCAGCAACGGGCAGCTTTTTTAGCTGCCCGTTGCATTAGCGCTTATTGAAACGTAAATAAAAACGTGGTAGTTCCCACGGTAACGCGGTCGCCTTCTTGCAGCATAACTGATGCAATGTGACGGCCATTTACAAGTGTGCCATTAGTGGAGCCAAGATCGGCAATACTCCAAGCATTTGCAGCTTCTTGGCGAATTTCAGCATGGGTGCGGCTTACATTTAAATCTTCAATTGCAATGTCACTTGAAAGGGCGCGGCCAAGCAAAATGCGATTTTTTGTAAGAGGGAATGAACGATTAGTTGTTAGATCAATCAATCGTGGCTGACGTGGAGTATGACGACCTACAACGCCAGGCTGTGGTGCTGCTTCATTAAAACGTACTGTTTGGTTGCCGGCAGGATTTGCTACTCCTGCAACAGGAGATACCACACCAGCACCACCAGCAATAGGTGGTACGGTAGCTGGAGCTGCATAATCATCGTCATACGCTAGTGGGTCTTCAGCCATTACATCAATTCCTGAGCTAGCATAGCCTTGTGCAGGTGGTTGCTGTTGCTGCTGGTTGCGAATAATAGGCTGTGGTTCTGCAGGTGCTTGGTTATTGGTTAAACCGTAGCGCTGCATTTCTTCAGCACGAAGCTGAGAAACGATAGGTGCTGAAACCAATTCAGCAACAACCTCAAACTTACCCTGCTTCAATTCGTCGTCAATAATGAAGCGAACCAGGGGAGCGCCATCCATGGCAAGACCGAGCTCTTGTGCTTTAGCACGCAAGTAGGTTTCTGTTTCGCCAGCCAAAGTGGGGTAATAACCAAAAAGACGTTCATCATCGTCTGGATTGACGAGTACTGTATAAAGGGTAGGCGCAAATTCCTTGCCAGCGCCTACCATCTTTTCGCGACGCATTTGCTTTTCGGCTTTTTTGGCTATCTGGACGGGGCTAATAGGGGAATCGAAAAACTTATCACCCATATCATCGAAGCCGTCTTCAACGCGGCGTTCGAATTTAGAGAAAAACCCCATGGTGTACTCCTTACTGAATGTATAGTAGCGGCAATATATTCCAACGATCAATCATGCCACAACATGGCAAAAATCGGAAATATTTCACTTGATTGTCATGATAAAGTTAGATTTTTTTGTAATGAAAAGTAAGCGTTCGCTCTCTATTTGCTACACAGAAACAAAATGGGTATTCGAAATTCGTGAATTGCGCGATTAATTCTTGCGTTTTATAGCAAGGTAAGATACCCTAACTTTCGCACTTTATTGCATTTGCGGGTGTGGCGGAATTGGCAGACGCGTACGGTTCAGGTCCGTATGAGCTCCGGCTCATGAAGGTTCAAGTCCTTTCACCCGCACCATAGTCCACTAAAGCGCCCTTCGGGGCGCTTTTTCTGTATTTTGAGCCCAGACGGGTTCATAATGTGGTAGTGCAATTTTTAAAATGCAGTTGTTTTTAATAAGGTGACGACTTTGGTTTTGCGCCAAAGCCAAACAGAGTGAGGCTAAAGGAGAGCTCCCCTATGAGGCATATTCATTGCTTAAATAACATTTCTAGTCATGGCACTGATTTACTTGATCCAGAAAAATATGCTTTGACCGATAACCTGAAAGAAGCAGAGGGCATTCTGGTTCGCAGTGCTGCAATGCATGATATGCAATTTCCTTCTGGCTTGCGCGCGATTGCGCGTGCTGGTGCTGGCGTAAACAATATTCCATTGGATCGTTGCGCTGAAGAAGGCATTGTTGTTTTCAATACTCCAGGCGCTAATGCTAATGCGGTAAAAGAAATTGTTATTTGCGCTTTGCTTCTTGGAAGTCGTGACATCTTGGGTGGTATTGATTGGTGCCGCGAAAATGCGAATAATGAAAACATTGCCAAGACTGCTGAAAAGGCCAAGAAACAGTTTGCTGGTAACGAAATCAAGGGTAAAAAGCTTGGCGTCATTGGCTTAGGTGCGGTAGGTGCTGAAGTTGCAAATGCTGCTGTTGACCTTGGCATGGATGTATATGGTTATGATCCTTTTGTTTCGGTAAGCTCTGCTTGGAAAATTTCAAGCCCTGTTCATCACATTACCGATTTGGCAGACATCTTCCGTACGTGTGATTACATCACTATTCATGTTCCTGCAGTAAAGGACACTATCGGTATGGTGGATGCTCACGCTTGTTCTCTTATGAAGGAAGGCGTTGTGCTGCTAAACTTCTCCCGTGATACCTTGGTGGATCCAGCGGCTCTTTCTGTTGTTCTTGATTCTGGTCGTGTAAAAACCTACATTACTGACTTTGCTACACCAGAAGTAATGAAGATGAAGAATACCGTAGTTCTTCCTCATTTAGGCGCATCTACAGCAGAAGCTGAAGATAATTGCGCAATTATGGCAGTTCGTGAAATGGTTGACTACTTTGAAAATGGCAACATTACCCATTCAGTTAACTATCCTGATTGCGACATGGGCGTATGTCCTGAAGGCATGACCCGTTTAGCAATGCTCCACCGCAATGTTCCTAATATGATTGCTCAAATTACTAATGTATTAGGCGAAGACAACGTAAACATTGCAAACCTTATGAATAAGGCTCGTGGTGAGCATGCATATACCTTGATTGACTTGGATCAGCCAGCGTCCGATGAAGCTATGGCAAAGATTCGTTCCATCGAAGGCGTTCGTCGTTTGCGTTTCATTTAATTAACTTTCAAAGCCTTCATCAATAATTTTTCCCATTCCGTCCGCTGCGGTGGTTGCAAGATCATCGCAGCGTTCGTTTAGGGGATGTCCTGCGTGACCTTTAACCCAGTGAAAGCTCACGGAATGAGGCTCTTTTGCGGCTATTAGGCGTTTCCATAGATCGATGTTTTTAACAGGTTCTTTTTTGGCGTTCTTCCAGCCGCGTTTTAACCAACCTTCAATCCAATGCTGATTAAACGCATTTACCACGTATTGAGAATCCGTGTGCACTTCAACCGTACAGGGTCTATTCAAGGCCTCCAAACCAGTGATTACTCCAAGTAATTCCATACGGTTATTGGTGGTATTGATATAGCCTTGGGAAAACTCACGTTCGAATGTTTTTCCTTCCTGGTTGGTGTAGCGCAAAATAGTGCCAAAACCGCCAGGTCCAGGGTTTCCGCGAGATGATCCATCGCTATATAACAGTACTTTCATACAATTCCTTTTCGTTCGTTAGTGGTGCGCAATTTCACCTTAAGTCAGATATTGGGTATTTTATTTTTAGGGAATCGCGAAGCTCGGCTTATCAAATAAAACACTATAAGAAATAGCCCTAAATTCACGGTCAAAAAATGTTGGGCATAAGTCGAACTGAATCCGTGCTTGTTTCGCTATTTCTTATAGTGTTTAGCACCTGTTTTATTTGGTAAGCCGAAATAAGCGTAGTCTGGTCTAAAAATAAAATATCCATACCTGCTTAATAGAATTATTTGCAGGCATTTTCAATCAGCCGACGTAATTCATCAAACCCAGTGCCATTTGCTGAAGAGCATACAACAAACGGAATTTCTTCAGGCAAATCGAGCTGTTTGCGAATAGTGGCCTTCTGCTTATTTGCCTGTGATTTGCTGAGTTTATCCGCCTTGGTAAGCGCCACAATAAAAGGCAGTTCGCAAGCGCGTAAAAATTCAATCATTTGTTCATCAAGCTTGGTAGCAGGATGGCGAATGTCAATCAAAGAAACTACCAAAGCGTAGTAGCGGTATTGGTCGAAGTATCCGTTGATCATTTCATCCCAGCGAGCCTTTTCGCTTTTGGCTACTTTTGCATAGCCGTATCCTGGCAGGTCAACAAAATCAATTTCATCGGTTGTGAAAAAGTTGATAGTAGTTGTTTTGCCAGGCATTTGAGATACCTTTGCCAGTTTCTTACGGTTGAATAACCTATTAATAAGGGAAGATTTCCCTACATTTGATCTGCCAACAAAAGAAACTTCAGGACGTACAGAGGCGGGAATTTGTGCGGAAGTGCCATAGGCTCCTTGAAATTCGACCAAGTTGTAATTCATAGCACGCCCCTTATTCGCTATTTGTTTTGCGTCTAACCTGCAGAATTTTTTGTTTTTCCATAATAGCGTTGATTCGAATCACGCGAAGCAACGATAATAAACTAACAGAAGTCTTATAGACAGAGGATTATATGGATACATTCCAACAAACTATAGCTAACGTTACAGGTGGGGATTTTATAGGCAAAATCATTGTTGCCATTATTATTCTTGTCATTGTTGGTTTTATATCTCACTTTGTAGTGAGGTGGTTGCGCCACATAATGGGTAGCGATAGTAACCCGCTTCCTCAAAGTTCAATCTTTGTGAACATTACCCGCGGCATTATTTGGGGCATTGGTATCTGCTTGGTGCTGGATGCCTGCTTTAACGTAAATATGTCTGCTATTATTGCTGCCCTTGGTGTTGGTGGTATTGCGCTTTCTCTGGGCTTTCAAGATACCCTTTCAAACTTAATTGGTGGCGTTCAAATTTCATTCATGCGTATTGTAAAACCGGGGGATAACATCCAGGTAGGTAATAATAAAGGCGTGGTGCAAGATGTCACCTGGCGTCATGCAACCATCAAGAATCGCAACGGTGAAACGGTTATTATTCCTAATTCGGTAATTTCTAAAAATGCTGTTGTGCATCTTCCGCCCCCTGAGCGCGTCAATGTACCCTTCCTTGCTGCTAACGGAGATAACTTAGATGAAGTGGCGGATTCAATAGAGCATGTTGTGCATGATATTGCTCTTACCTATGCGGGCATTGTGGAAGAACCTTCGGTTGTTTTTACTGAAGTAACAGCTGAAGGCATTATAGGTAAAGTTTTGCTTGAAATTGATGATGCAAGTCAGGCAACGCCAGTTTCGGATGCTATTACACGTGCTATTGCTCCTATAGTGCGATAAATGTGGCCTTCTTACCGTTTAGGGCTAGAATTCGTCCGTTATTAATCTGAGGCAGGTTCTCTAACTCTTTCTGTAAAAATGAAAGCAGTAATTGACATTAAAAATGCTTAAAAAATAAGCAGCATAGTTCGTGTCAATCGCAGAAAGAGGATAGTAATGGTATATAACATGGAGAACCGTGGAAAGCTTGCTAAGTATCTGTTTCTTCACCATTGTATTCGCGCTGATATTGTGAATGGAAAAATCCCTTTTGGTTCTACGCTTCCTTCCAAACGTCATTTAGCTCAAGAGCTTAAGGTAAGCGTTAATACGGTTGAACGTGCTTATTCTCTTCTTGTAAGTGAAGGCTACATAGAACCTCATGCGGGTAGCGGTTTTACGGTTTGTCTTGAGCAGAAACAGGCACATAAGTTTGCTCTTTTTCAAGATGAAATAGAAGCTGGTGAAGAAACCAGATCCACTAAAAAGATCAATAACATTATCGATCTTAAAGCGAATCGTTCAAGCTTAGAGCTTTTTCCTCTTGATACATGGTCAAGGCTGATGCGCCAGGTTCTATCAGGGTGTGATCTTTCTATTTTGGAAACAGTTCCATTTAATGGATTGCTCGTTTTGCGAAAAGCTATTGCTTCGTTTTTGTATGAGACTAAAGGTATTTGCGTTTCGCCTTCAAGAATTATCATTGGCGCAGGTACTGAATATTTATACAGCAGGCTGCTTCAGCTATTAGGAAATCAATGTATTATTGCAATTGAAGATCCTGGTTATAAAAAGTTTGCAGATATTTCCCGGAGTTTTGGAACTCTGTGGAAATACATTCCCCTTGATGAACAGGGAATATTGGTAAGTACTCTTTCCGAGAGCCGATCTGATGTGGTTCATGTTTCGCCCGCAAACCAATTTCCTATGGGCTTGGTTATGTCAAAAAGCAGAAGGAAGGAATTACTTGCTTGGCTTCACGAAAGCCCTAATCGGTATCTTATTGAAGATGATTACGATAGCGAAATACGTTATGCCGGCACAGCGCTGCCCCCTTTAATTACGCAGGATGATACGCAAAGGGTCATTTACCTTAATACCTTTTCGAAGACCCTTGTGCCTTCGCTTCGCATTTCTTATATGATCCTCCCTGATACTTTGATGGATCTTTATCGCAAACAGCTGAGCTTTTATTCGTGTACCGTTTCAAGTTTTGAGCAGTATACGTTGGCAAAATTTATTTCGGAGGGATATCTCCAACGGCATATAAAAAGGTTGCGCCGCCATTACAAACAAAGAAGACAAGTTGTATTCGAAGCATTCCAAAATTCGAAAATAGCTACGTGCTCTTCTATATTTGCAGGTGATGTCGGAACTCATTTTATTCTTCGCGTTGAAACTAAAAAGACTGAAGAAGAAATACACCGTGAAGCTGAAAAGAGAAACGCAAATATAGCATTGCTTTCTGATTATTGTGCCAATCCAACCATCAAAGAAGCTCACTGTATCGTTGTCAACTTTGCGTCAATATCAATTTTGGGTATTCGCCAGGCAGTGGAGTTACTGGAGGATATATTTTCTGAAGAAATTGCTCTACAAAGTAACGGTAATTGATTACAGCTGACCTGAAAAACAGCATTCGCATTGACACTTTTTTATCAAGTACCCCCTTTGTACGCTAGTTGCAACCGTACAAACTGTTTCGCGCTTATGTTCTAGCTTTTGTTAAGCAAACAGCGTTTACAACACCTCTAGCTCTGGGGTTCGACATAAAGCGAGGCACAAACGAAAGGGGCTCATCATGAAGGGCTTTGCGATGTTAGGCATTGATAAGACAGGATGGATAGAAAAGGAGCGTCCAGCTTTTGGTCCGCTTGATGCCCTGGTTAGACCCATTGCGGTTTCTCCCTGTACGTCAGATGTTCATACCGTTTGGGAAGGCGCTATTGGGGATCGTAACGATATGATTCTTGGTCATGAAGCTGTTGGCGTGGTGGAAGAAGTTGGCGAACTGGTACGAGATTTTAAGCCTGGGGATAAGGTAGTTGTTTCGGCTATTACTCCTGATTGGTCTTCTCTTGAAGCTCAGGCAGGATTTCCGATGCATTCTACTGGCATGTTGGCAGGCTGGAAGTTTTCCAACTTTAAGGATGGCGTTTTTGGCGAGCTGTTCCATGTTAACGATGCTGATGGCAATTTAGCGTTGCTTCCTGAAGGAATGGATTTAGGTGCTGCGACAATGGTCAGCGATATGATGCCAACAGGTTTTCATGGAGTAGAACTTGCTGATGTCCAATTTGGCGATGATGTAGTGGTAATTGGAATTGGGCCGGTAGGTTTGATGGCGGTTGCTGGTGCTGCTTTAAGAGGTGCAAGTAACTTATATGCAGTAGGATCTCGAAAGCATTGTGCCGATCTGGCTCTTGAATATGGAGCAACACAGATAGTTAATTACAAGGAAGGCGATATCGTAGAGCAAATTATGGACTTCACTAAGGGTAAGGGTGTTGACCGAGTTGTAATTGCTGGTGGCAATGTGGATACCTTTACTCAGGCTATTAAGATTCTCAAGCCAGGTGGCGTTATTGGTAGTGTTAACTATTTGGGAAGCGGCGACTATGTAAAGATCCCTCGTGAAGAATGGGGATGCGGTATGAGCCACAAGCAAATTCGGTGCGGTTTGATGCCAGGTGGTCGTCTTCGTTCAGAAAAGCTCCTAAAGGTTATTCAAGCTGGAAGAGTTGATCCTGGAAAGATGATTACCCATCGCTTTGAAGGCTTTGATCATATGGAAGAGGCGCTGCTTTTGATGAAGAATAAGCCAGCCGATTTAATCAAGCCTCTTGTAGTTATGTAAGCAAAACATATCTATATGGTTGCATTGCAGAAAGAGACTCCTTGCGGGTCTCTTTCTTGCATGCTTGATGTTCCTTAAAAAGCTTCGCAGGCGATAGGGCGTAGCTTTGCTATCATGGGTACGATCTGTATATAAAAGCGCAAATGCACGTTAATTTCTTAAAGAAAAACGGTTATTAAGCGTAATAATTAGTGCTATGACTGCAGAACGAAGGAATATCATGACACAGCATTTAACCGAAAAGGACGTGCGCGGCATTGCCACGTACGCTCGTATCGGGCTAACCGATGAAGAGGTTGCCTCTATGACAGAGGACTTGAATAACATCATCGACAGCCTGAAACCTATTACTGAATACGATCTTGAAGGCGTTGAGCCAACCTTCCATCCCATTGGCAACTTGTCCAATGTAATGCGTGAGGATGTTGAAGGAAAAAGCTTTACGCAAGAAGAAGCACTTGCCAATGCGCCAAAGCAGCAAGATGGCAGCTTCTTGATTCCTGCTATTTTGGGCGGGGGTGATCAGTAATGGCAAAAGCATTTTCCGAACTATCCATTGCTGAAATTCAGGCAGGTCTTGTGACAAAAGAATTTAGCGCACAAGAAATTGCCAAGAATTCATTTGAGCGTATTGCTGCAGCTGATTCTTCCGTGCACGCTTATTTGGAAACAACCGAAAATCTGGCACTTGAAGCAGCTGCTCGTGTTGATGCCGCTATTGCTGCAGGTGATCTTTCTCAGGCGGGTCCTTTGGCGGGCGTACCCGTTGCCTTTAAAGACAACATGAATTTAAAGGGCACGCACACTACCTGCTCTTCTCATATGTTGGAAAACTATATTTCTCCCTACACTGCAACATGCGTATCGCGCATCATTGAGGCAGGCGGCATTCCTTTAGGCAAATTGAACATGGACGAATTTGCCTTCGGTTCTTCTACGGAAACCTCTGCGTTTGGCTGCACCTATAATCCTTGGGATTTGGAACGCGTACCGGGAGGATCTTCTGGCGGTTCGGCAGCAGCTGTTGCTGCAGGGAGCGCAACTATTACGCTTGGTTCTGATACGGGCGGTTCCATTCGTCAACCTGGTAGTTTTTGCGGGGTAGTTGCAGTAAAGCCAACCTATGGCGTGGTTTCCCGCTATGGCGTTGTAGCATTTGGTTCCTCGCTTGACCAGGCAGGTCCTTTTGCTCGCTGCGTACAGGATGCAGCACTTGCCATGAATGCTCTTTCTGGTCATGATCCACTGGATTGTACAAGCCAGCCCGTGGATACTGACTTTACGGCTAATCTTGCGGAAGGCGTAAAGGGCATGCGCATCGGTGTTGTGCCTGCCTTTATGGAAGCGGAAGGCTTGGAGTCTGAGGTTCGTGCAAAGGTTGAAGAAGCTATTGAACATTTGTGTTCGATGGGTGCTGAAATAATCGAAGTTGAATTACCAAATGCTCAAGCTGCTATGAGCGCTTACTACGTATTAGGTCCTTGTGAGGCATTTTCAAATTTGGCTCGTTTCGACTCAGTTCGTTATGGTTATTGCGATCCGGGGCATAAGGACTTAGGTTCGCAGTACGAAGCTTCACGCTCTGCAGGCTTTGGTATTGAGGCACGTCGCCGCATCATGCTGGGCAGCTATTTGCTTTCTGCTGGTGTGTATGACAAGTATTACTATCCTGCTCAGCAGGTTCGTACGTTGATTACACAGGATTACGTTAAGGCTTATGAGAAAGTGGATTGCATCATTGCTCCGGTAAGCCCTCGTACTGCGTTTAAGTTTGGTGAAATTAGCGATCCTACGTCAATGTATCTGTCCGATATGTTCACTATTTCAATTAACATCGCTGGAAATGGCGGTATGAATATGCCTATTGGTTTGGGTGCTGAATCTGGTTTGCCGGTAGGTGCTCAGCTTATTAGCCCAGCCTTTAAAGATGAAAACATGTTGCGTGTAGCAGCGGCGCTTGAAACTGTTTACGGGCCAGCACCAGTCGCTCCTGATTTTGCTGAGGGAAAAGCTCCTGTTGCAAAAGCTTGTGCCGCTAGTGGAAAGGCTGGTGAGTAAGCATGAAAAAGCTTGAAGAGGTACTTCAGGATTGGGAAGCAGTTATCGGTCTTGAAATTCATGCCGAATTAACCACGCTTGAAACAAAGATGTTCTGCAGCTGTAAGTTGGAGTTTGGTGCAGAACCTAATACCCATACGTGCCCAGTATGTTTAGGCCTGCCAGGTGCGTTGCCGGTGCCTAACAGAGCGGCTATTGAATCTATCGTGCTTGCAGGTTTGGCAACAAACTGCGACATCGAAAAGCGTTCAATGTTCTATCGTAAGAATTATATGTATCCTGACATGGCTAAAAACTTCCAAACCACGCAGGGTCCCGTTGCGTTTTGTATGCGTGGCCATCTTGACTTGGATGTGGATGGCGCTGCAGCAAAAGAGCGTATTGATATTGCCGATCTTAAACCGGGTGAGTCGGGCGAAGAGGGCTCAACTGCTGCAAATGTAACGCGCACTGAAGACGGCTACGTGGCACACGTTGGTATTGAACGTATTCATATGGAAGAAGACGCCGGCAAGATGATTCATATTGGCGGCGGCGAAGGCCGTATCGCGGGAGCTACCCATTCGCTTGTTGACTACAATCGTGCAGGTACTCCTTTGATCGAATTGGTAACGAAGCCTGATTTGCGCACGCCTGAAGAGGCACGTCTGTTTATGCAGAAGCTTCGTCAAATTTATTTGGCAATTGGTATTTCTGACTGCTCGATGGAAGAAGGTTCGCTGCGTTGCGATGGCAATGTTTCGTTGCGTCGTCGTGGTAGCACCGAACTGGGAACCAAAACCGAATTGAAGAACATGAATTCCTTCAAGAATTTACATGATGGCTTGGCTTACGAAATTTGCCGTCAAGCAGAAGTTCTTGAAGAGGGTGGCATTATTTATCAGGAAACCCGCCATTGGGATCCTAGCAAGAAGCGCACCATTGTTATGCGCGTAAAGGAAACAGCAGACGACTATCGCTTGTTCCCTGAGCCTGATCTGGCGCCCTATGATTTGACAGATGAATTCATTGAAAGCGTCCGTGCTAAGCTTCCTGAATTGCCTGATGAGAAAGCAAAGCGTTTTGAAAGTGACTTCGGACTGTCCGCTTACGATGCCCGTCATTTGGTAGAGCATCGCAGTACTTCGAATTTCTTTGAAGCATGCATGGAAGGTGCGGGTAAAGATGCTGACAAGCTGGCTAAGCCTTTAGCTAACTTGATCATTAACGACGTTGCAGCTTACGCAAATGCCCAGGGCATTTCCGATATGGAAGAAACATATCTAACGCCTAAACGCGCTGTAGAACTAGTTCAGCTGCTTGCTGCAGACACTATTTCGTCAAAGCAGGCAAAAGAAGTATTTGCTGCAGTTTTGGAAGAGGATAAGGATCCTTCTACCATTGTTGAAGAGCGCGGCATGAAACAGGTTTCTGATACGGGTGCTATTGAGGCGGTTGTTGATAGCGTTCTGGCAGAATTCCCAGACAAAGTTGAACAATATAAGGGTGGCAAGAAAGGTTTGCTCGGCTTCTTCGTTGGTCAGTGCATGAAGCAGATGAAGGGACAGGGTAATCCTAAAGTTATCAATGAGATGCTAACGCAAAAGCTGGAAGGCTAGTATGGCCCACGAGGAACAAACATCTATTTCGTCAAGTGTCACCACAACCTCTAGCGCAGCAAAGCAATCTTCTACCACGGTAGGCAACGCTTCTATGGAAGACCGTGAAGGCTTTTCGAACCGTTTGGGTTTTTTGCTTATCAGTGCTGGCTGTGCAATTGGTTTGGGTAATATTTGGCGTTTTCCCTACATCACGGGTGAATATGGTGGAGCAGCATTTGTGCTGCTCATCATATTCTTTCTTTTGGTTCTGGGTTTACCCGTATTGGTAATGGAATTTGCAGTAGGTCGAGCAAGCTATCGTTCTACTGCGCGTAGCTTTGATGCGCTTGAACCGCGCGGTTCAAAGTGGCATCGCTTTAAATGGGTAACCATTGTGGGTAACTACTTGCTGATGATGTTTTATACCTCGGTATGCGGTTGGATGGTCGCTTACCTGGTAAAAATGGCGATGGGAACCTTTAATGGATCGGTAGATATTCCTTCGGTCTTTTCATCCATGATTGGCAATCCACTTGAAATGACAGGCTGGATGTTGCTGGTTACCGTAATGGGCTTTGCAATTTGTGCCATGGGCGTACAAAAAGGCGTAGAGCGTATTACGAAATACATGATGGCAGCTCTGTTTATTTTTATGGCAGTTCTTTGCGTACGCGCATGTCTGTTGGAGGGCGGCCAAGAAGGATTGGCGTTTTATCTTTTGCCAAACTTTGACAACCTGTTTAATAATCCTTCAGCAGCGTTTCCTGAAATTGTATATGCTGCAATGAGTCAAGCAGTATTTATGCTTTCTATCGGTATTGGCTCCATGTCCATTTTTGGCAGCTATATGACTCGCGATAGGCGTTTGATGGGCGAAGCAACTCGTATTGCTGGTATGGATACCTTAGTTGCTATTATGGCGGGTCTTATCATTTTCCCGGCTTGTTTTGCCTACGGCGTTGATCCTGATTCAGGTCCTAATTTGGTGTTTCTTACCTTGCCTTATGTGTTTGAGCAAATGCCTTTAGGTCAGCTTTGGGGCACCTTGTTCTTCTTATGTATGGCTTTTGCTGCTTTGTCTACCGTTATTGCGGTGTTTGAAAACATTCTGCGTTTCTCCATGGATCAGTGGAATATCACACGCAAGCGCGCCGTTGCCATTAATGGTCCTTTGTTGGCGTTGCTTTCAATGCCGTGTGTTTTAGGTTTTTCAATTTGGTCAGGTGTTCAAATTCCTGGCATTGGTGACATTCAGTCTATTGAAGACTTCTTGGTTTCTAATAACTTCCTTGTTTTGGGATCGCTGGTTTTTGTTTTGTTCTGTACCCGAAAAGCTGGTTGGGGTTGGGAAGGATTTATTGCAGAAGCCGATAAAGGTATCGGTATGAAATACCCTAAATTCCTGTACGGTTGGACGAAATATGGCGTGCCAGTGCTCATTATTGTGGTATTTATTGTTGGTTGGGCGCCAAAGATTATGTATTGGTTAGGTATGTAGGCTTGCCGGCTAGATCATTGATTAGGCATGTAGGTGTGCTGACTGGGCTCCAGATACTGATTTAGGTATGGTGGTGTTTTTTAGCTGGGTCTGCAGGCGCGCTGATTTACTGGCGTGCCAGCTAGACTTTAGGTGCGCCATTTTAGGCATTGGGGTGCATTAGTTAGGTATATCAGGTGCACCGGTTAGACGTGTAGGGATTAAACGTGGCAGATACTCAAAAAATAACGGACGATAACCGTGAAAAATTTTCTAGTCGTATTGGCTTTATTCTAATTAGCGCCGGTTGCGCAATCGGTTTAGGTAACGTTTGGCGTTTTCCTTACATTACTGGCGAATATGGCGGCGCAGCGTTTGTGCTGCTTATCTTGTTTTTCCTGGTGGTTTTAGGCTTGCCCATTATGGTTATGGAATTTGCGATGGGCAGAGCTAGCTATCGTTCTATCGCGCGTAGCTTTGATGCTTTGGAGCCGCGTGGTTCAAAGTGGCATCGTTTTAAGTGGCTCGGTTTGGTTGGCTGCTATTTGCTTATGATGTTCTATACCGTAGTTTGCGGTTGGACTTTGGCGTATTTCCTTAAAACGGCAATGGGGGAACTGGGGCCAGCAGCCGACGTCGGAGCAGTTTTTAATGGCCTGCTCGCAAATCCTCTTGAGATGACAGGTTGGATGCTGCTGGTTATGGCAATTGGTTTTGGGGTGTGTGCTCTTGGAGTTCAGAAGGGAATTGAGCGCATTACCAAAGTGATGATGGCAGCACTTTTTGTCATTATGGGTATTCTTTGCGTACATTCGCTGCTTCTTGAAGGTGGTCAAGAAGGTTTAGAATTTTATCTGCTTCCTAGTCTCGACAATCTTTTTAATAATCCCAACGCCACCTTTCCTCAAATTGTGTTTGCTGCTATGAGCCAAGCGCTCTTTATGCTTTCTATTGGCGTAGGCTCTATGTCGATTTTTGGTAGCTACCTAGGACGAGAAAAGAAGCTTACGGGCGAGGCTGCAAATATTGCGCTGCTAGATACGCTAGTTGCTATCATGGCAGGCCTTATTATCTTTCCTGCCTGTTTTGCCTATGGGGTAAATCCTGATTCAGGCCCTGGTCTTGTGTTTTTAACGCTTCCTCATGTATTTGCGCAAATGCCTTTTGGTCAGCTGTGGGGTGCTCTGTTCTTCTTGTTTGTTGCGGCAGCAGCGCTGTCTTCGGTTATCGCCGTTTTTGAGGCAATCCTTCGTTTCTCGATGGATCAGTGGAATATCACCAGAAAGAAAGCGGTATTCATTAATGCTCCTATTCTGACATTGCTCTCGATGCCCTGTATTTTGGGCTATAACCTCTGGTCAGGATTTTCTGTGCCAGGTATTGGAGATGTGCAAACACTCGAAGACTTCATTCTCTCCAATAACATATTGGTTATAGGCTGTATCATCTTCATCTTGTTCTGCACCACCAAGCGCGGTTGGGGATGGGATAATTTCTTGTCAGAGGCAAACAGTGGATCGGGAATCAATTTCCCTGCTTGGGCACGTATATGGGTAAAATACGGCATCCCTGTGCTGATGCTTATAGTCTTTATTGGTGGCTGGATTCCTACCTTGCAGGTATGGTTTGGGCTTGGATAGTCATTATCGGATTGATGCTAATCGCATCATAAATTTGAATAAAAATAAAGCGTGTCTCAGGCATGATTCAAACCGCTTGCTTGCTATGGTCTTCCCTCAGAGATCGTACAGGTTTCGTATATAATAATTTATGCAAGGACTCTTCATTTGAATTTGATTATTCAACTCAGTTAGGTAGGGGGAACTGAGGAAATTTATTCGTGTGACGAATAATCAAAGCGACACAGAAAGTGAGGATCGAGCGTGAATTCAACGAGGGGTAAAAGAATTCCGGCTACTCATTTGGATCCAGATGCTGACAGCTTGCGCAATATACATTCATCAGTCAATTCTGAAACGGTTCGAATTGCTGTTGTGGATGAAGATAGACTGTTTGTTGAAGGCATTTGTGCTCTTTTAAATCAGTGGGATGAATTTGATGTGGTGGGGAAAGGCTATAGTACTGGAGATGCTCTTAGCCTTTGTTCTCGGATCACTCCTTCTGTTTTATTGCTCGGAGTGTGCTTCGGAGGAGAGATTGCTGTTGGTACGGTAAAAAGAATCGTTGATCAGTTTCCTGATACCGATATTTTTATTCTGGCCTCATCAAATGAGGCAGACGAAGCAACAGCATGTGTTTTAGCGGGTGCTAATGGCTTCGGAGAACGCGAAAAATTGTTAGCTAATCGACTGAGATCATTAGTCTGGGCACTTGCTTGTGGTGATGCTGCATTTTCAGGAGCGATGTTTAATGCTTTTCGCATGAGAGTTTCATCTGCACAGAAAGAAGATAAAGAGGTGTTTCTCGAAAAGAGCGAAGCTCTTTCTTCCCGTGAGGTGTCTATTTTGACTTTACTTGCAAAAGGCTGCTCCAATTCAGAAATCGCCCAACAGCTTTTCTTGAGCGAACCTACTGTCAAAAAAGAGATCAGCCGTATCATAGAAAAGCTTGATGTTTCAAATCGTGTTCAAGCTGCTGTTGTGGCGGCAAAATACCTTTAAGACTGTAGAGTAATTTGTCGATATTGGCAGGCTAGCGCTTAAATCTTTAAGCGTAGTTCCTTCCTAAAAAATATTTTTGGTGGCTAGATGCCAGCGCGCTTTCCGACAGAGGGCGTGCTGGCTTTTTTGTTGTAGGTGTCTATTTGATAAGCCGTGTACGAGACATACGGATAAAAAGCAATACGGCAAGCGCAATCATATCCAAAGGAATCTCTAACGGTATCCAAATGGCTATTTTGAGGAAAAACGATAAGCCATTTTGACCAAAAATCCCGCTCAAAAGGATCCGATTTAATCCCCTTCTGCTCATTGCTTCGATACCCCTAGAACTCTCTTTTTGAACAAAAATGAACGTGTTCAAAGTTAATGGGCAATTCAAATGGGGCTCGGTTGTGTTGCTTGTGATGGCGAACAGAGGGCTGCTTCTATCACGGATGTGTTAGTTGCCAGCGGAGAGTTCTAAGGTGCTAAGCTTGCAGATTTATCTTGGCACTGGAGAGGAGTTTTCGGATGAAGAACAAGTTTTATCCAAAACTTTTTGAGCGGGGATACGTAGGAAACGTAGAGGTGAAAAACCGCGCTGTACGTATGCCTATGGGTACTGAGCTTGGTAATCCTGACGGATCTCCAAGCTGGGCTACGTTGAAGGCTTATGCAGAAGCTGGCGACGGCGGTACTGGCATTGTTTTTATGGATAACGCAGGGGTAACTCAGTTTCATCATGTGGGTTTGAGCATTGCAAGTGATCCGTATATCGGTCCTATGTCCTTGCTTGCTAAAACTATAAAACAGCATGGTGCTGTTCCGGGATTGCAAATTGTTCATCCGGGTCGCGATGCAGCATTTGTTCGTGGCGACGATCTGATTTCATCATCCCGTATTATGTGGGAACCTTGGTATGAAAATGGGGGCGGAGTTCCTCGCGAATTGTCTATCGAGGAAATCCATCAGTATGTAGAGTATTTTGGCGATGCAGCGCGACGTGGTCAAACTGCTGGATTTGAAATAATCGACATCCATGCTGCTTGCGGTGTTTTGCTAAGCAATTTCCTTTCTCCTCGCAATAATAGGCGTAACGATATGTATGGTGGATCGCTTCATAATCGTGCACGCTTCTTGATCGAGGTTATCCGAAACATAAAGAAAAAGGCTCCTGGAGTTGCTCTTTCGGTTCGTCTGTCGGGAATAGACTTCGAGCCAGAAGGAATCACCATTGAAGAGACCGTCGAAGTTGCAAAGATGTGTGAGGCTGCGGGTGCCGATGCGATCAACATTACTTGGGGCTCTCATGCAGAGGTTGTCAATGCGGCAGGTCTTTTATCAAAGCATGGCGCTAATCATGTTGAAGCAGCTCAAATGATTAAAGATGCCGTTTCTATTCCTACTATGCTTTGTGGAGGTATTTATTCACCTGAAATTGGTGAAGAACTTCTTGAAAACGGCGTAACCGATTTCGTTGGAATCGGCAAGCCTGCTTTGGCTGATCCTATGTGGGCAAAAAAGGCTAAAGAAGGACATTCTGAGGATATCCGTCCTTGCATCGGATGCGGTGTTGGGTGCCATGATCGCGGAATGCTTTCAGGCGGTATGGTTCAGTGCGCTGTCAATGCTTCACTTTATAAGTACGATGGATCTGTTTATCCTCAGGCAGAGGTAAGCAAAAAGGTAATTGTGGTTGGTGCTGGCCCCGCAGGATGCGAAGCAGCTATTACAGCTAAGAAGTGCGGCCATGAAGTAACGCTTTATGAAAAGCGCTCCATCGGTGGTGTTCTCAAAGAGGCAACAGTTTCTGATTCGAAGGAAGATCTTGGTCGTCTGATTACGTATTACGAAACTCAGCTTAAGAAAAACGGCATCGACGTTGTCTTTGAGGAAGCCAATGTTGACACCATCGTTAAGGGTGGCTACGACGTTGCTATTCTCGCAACGGGTGCAAAGGTGCGCGTACCAGAGGTAAAAGGTCTTGACTCCAAAGAAGCAATATATGCTATGGACTTCCTTGATCAGGGAGCTAAGACAGATGCTCAAAACATTGTAGTAGTTGGCGGCGGTATCGTCGGTGCTGAAACGGCTCTTATTCTGGCTGAAGAACAAGGCAAGAACGTCACTATCACTACGCGCAGCCCTGAATTCTTTGTTTCAGGCGTAATGGGTATTGCGTACATGACCCGCTTGGCTATGGCAGGCGTAAAGAATTGCCCGAAGATGCAGCTGATTGCAATTGAAGATGGAAAGCCTGTTTTCGTCGGCCCCCGTGGTATTGAGACTATGGATGTCGATCAGGTAATTATCTCATCAGGCTTTATTCCAACTTTCAACAAGCTTCGCGATGAAATCGAAGCCGCTTCGGATGAAATTGAAGTAGTAGGTATTGGCGACTGCATGGCTCCTCGTATGGTTATGGATGCCGTTCATGAAGGCTATATTGCAGGTATCAATATCTAATTTCTGATGTGTCAGAGGCTCATCTTTTTCTGATAACACCTTGCTCCGTCTCCTTTCGTATGTTTTGAGATGAGCCTCTTGACAATAGATCAATTCATTTTGTGACAAACAAAGTACAACATAAGGAGTTTGATCAACATGGGAAAAATTAAGGCACAGCTTAACCGAATAGCGTTGCGTGTTGCTGATGCTGATAAGGCTGTTGAGGACTTAAGCGCACTTCTCGGTGTGAGCTTCTATGGTCCATACGACGATAAGGGCGTTGGACTTCGCGTTGCCCTTCCAAAGTCGGGAGGAATTGAAATTATGTCACCAATGCATGATCACGATGCAATCGGTGCATATCAAAAGTTGCAAACAGAAGGCGAAGGAATCAGCGGCATTGCTATGCGTGTTGATGATTTCGAGGAAGCAAAAGCTCACTTCGCTTCACTTGGTTTAGAGCCTGCGGTCGAATTTAGACATGGCCAATTTAGAGAGATGATCATTCCTCCTCAACCAGCAACGCATGGCTTGGAAATTGCAGTGAATGAATTTCCTGATGCAAATGGCGCCGCTATTCAGGTTGCTCTTGATATGGGCGTCGAATGGACTGACGTATGCGATTGGAAAGAAGCCGAATAGCGTTATTCGGATGAGGTGATAGTAATGACAACAGTAGCGATATTTAAGTGGGCGATGAATCCTCACGATGAGCGCGTATTTAACGGGGTCGCGAAGTGGGCAGCTGAACGTCCTGATGTTGGCGATGATGACCATGCAGTAGTAGCAACGGCTCTTTCTGCAGCAAATGGTGGTGAAGTAGTAGGGCTCACAACTAATCCAGCGGGTGATCTTTCATTTGCGGCAGCTCGTGGTGCAGATAGGACTGTTGCAATTGATTCTGTTCCTATCGAAGCAGATGCTCTCACTATTGCAACCGTACTTGCTCATGCGATTGAAAAAATTGGCGACGTTGATTGCGTTTGCATTGGCGATGCGTCCTGGAAACCTTGCGTGGCTGGCGTATTAGCGGGACTTTTAGGTTGGCCTGTAATCATGGAAGTGGACGAAGTGAGACGAAGCGATGACGAATTTGTTGTTGTTCGTCGTTCGGGAGTTGGAACGCAAGAGATCGCAGTTTCAGGTCCTGTAGTTCTTGATGTGGCAGCACGTCGTGAAGAGGAAACGAAGCCCGGTATGCGTGTGGTTTTAGCTGCTCGTAAAAAGCCACAGGAAACATTTTCATTTGACGAGCTTAACGGAAGTGAACGTACCTTTGAAATTGAGGGATATCACGATCCGGAAGCGGTTGTTTCCAATGTTTATGACGGTACAGAAGATGTCGATGGTGCGGTTGCGCAGCTAGTGGCAGCAATACGAGCAGAAGGAGTGATCTAAATGAGCAAAGTTTGGATCATTGTGGCAGATGATATGTCTGCAACTAAAGTAGCTGGAGTTGCAGCCTCAACCAATGAAGAGGTTGAAGCAGTAGTTCTTGGATCTCGTGAACGAGCAGAATATGTTGCAACTCTCGGGGTAAGCACGGTTTTTTGGTATGACACAACAAATACGTTGGCAGAATCTTATGCGGGAGCCATCGCTGATGCGGCCTTGGCGGCAGAAGTAGATGCGATCGTTGCAGCAGATGAAGCAGTTGCTCGTGTTATTACCGGATGCATCGCTGCAAAAGGAAACGTTCTTATTACCTCAAACGTAAATGCGCTCTGTGTTGAGGGCGATCAAGTGACAATAGAGCGTGGAGTTGCTGAAGGCAGCTCAATCCAAACGTTGAAGGCACAGCGCCCTGCAATTGCTCTTATCGGAGAAAGTGTCGATGAGATTGATCCGGGCAATGAGCCTGCATCCATTCAGCAGATTGAGGTTTCTGTTCCTGATGTCCTTACCGCAGGCGACTACCATGCACCTGAGGATAGCGGGATTAATCTTGCTGAAGCGCAACGCGTGGTTTCGTGTGGCTTAGGCATTGGCGGGAAAGAGAATCTTGCCTTGATGGATGAACTGGCAGAGGTTCTTGATGCAGAAGTTGCTTGCAGCTTACCTCTTTGCGATAACTATCACTGGTTTGAGCATAGTCGAGTAGTGGGATCCTCTACGCAGAAAATTTCTCCTCGTTTCTATCTGGCCTGCGGTGTTTCGGGCGCTCCTAACCACATGATGGGCGTTCGCGGCGCAAAGCTCATTATGGCAATTAACAAAGATCCCGAAGCTCCCATTTTCCGCGAATCGAAATATGGCATTGTGGGCGACGTAAAAGAGGTTCTCCCAGCTCTTATTGCTGCGCTTAAAACCGCCTAGATAAGCCCAAAGCGATAAACCAGCTTTGTGAACTGGTGCGGACACCTGAAGTTTTAAACAAAGTATTGTTATGCATTTTGAGGTTAATGAGGGAAAAGAAAAAGGAGGGCCATTATGGCTGATTTCGATGTTGAATATGATCTTGTTGTCGTCGGAAGTGGCGCATCAGGAAAATCTGCTGCTTTGATTGCAGCTCGCGCTGGGAAAAGCGTAGTTATCCTTGAGAAGATGCCGGAAACAGGTGGACTTTCTGTATACGCGGAGGGCACCTGCGCTTTTGAATCAAGCATTCAGAAGGAATTGGGAACACCTCGTTTGGATAAGTATCATTTTCCAACCAAGGCTGAAGGTATTGAAAAATTCATGCATTACAGCCATCAGCGCGCAAACTATGACGTGGTTCGTGCCTTTGTGGAAAATTCAGCTGAAACGATTGATATCTATCGTGACCTCGGCGTTGTATACAAGACGTGCGACATTGCTGCAGAAGATGACCCCAACGAAGTATGGACGTTCCATCTGCCTGAAGGATTAGGCGCTCATTGTCAGGAAGTATTGCTGGATGCTGTACAGAAGCTTGACGTTGATATCTTCGTTAATACGCCAGCACGTGAACTTATTACTGAAGATGGCAAGGTAGTTGGCGTTGTTGCTGAATCTGAGGGCGAGCCTCTGCGTGTTGGGGGTAAGGCCGTAATTTTGGCAACAGGCGGTATGGGTTCAAACCCAGATCGTATTTATAGGTACAGCTGGTTTGCGCCTTCTGCTTATAACATGAACACTTTGACGCCTCTACAAAATGTGGGCGATGGTTTTGATTTAGCTCAGTCGGTAGGAGCGGATCCAACCACCGTTACTACCTGCCCGATTCTTGCTGCTGGCGGTCGTGATATGACTATGGACTCCCAGTGCGGTGGTGCAGGCGTAAATCCTGGCGTTTGGGTTAATAAGACTGGTTGTCGTTTTGCTTCTGAATCGGTTGCAGAAAATATTGGTGACCTTGGAACGTATTTTGGTAAGCAGCCTGACGGCATCGTGTGGTCCATTCTTTCTCAGGCAGATGTCGATCGTTTGTCCAAGGAGGGTTCCGAAATTGCTATTGGTGAATTCGTGGTATATCACGAGCCAATGGAGCGCTTGAATACCGAGCTTGAAGCAAACATTGAGTCCGGCTTGGTGAAGAAGGCGGATACGTTTATTGACCTTGCCAAGCAAATGGATGTTCCTACTACAACATTTGTTGAGACCATGGAGAACTACAACAAGTATTGCGAGCAGGGTTATGACGATGAATTTATGAAGAAGCCTGAGCACTTGCGTACTTTGCAAGAGGGTCCATTCTATGCAATTCCATTGGCAACAGGAACAATGGGCTCCGCAGGTGGCATCAAGGTAAATGGAAATATGCAGGTTGTTGATGTTGACTACAACCCAATTCCCGGACTGTATGCAGTCGGCCTGGAAGTAACTGGTTTGTACGGAGACACTTACAACATGGAAGTGCCAGGAGCTGCAAATGGTTTCGCTCATACGTCAGGACGTATTGCAGCACGTCATGCTATTGCAACCTATATTGATTAATTTCTCCTCTAGCCTTGCCGAGTACTGTTACTCCCCAAGTTATAGGCAGTGCCCGGCAAGCGCTCTTCAGTTTCTACCGTAAAACGTGCAAGGAAGAATTACCCTTGCGTTCGAGAAAGGATACTGTCATGGTTAACATTCCTAAACTTGCTGGTGCTCCTAATTTTGGTACACTTCCAACTCCTGAAGGTTCTTTAGGTAAGCGTCTTGAAGGCAAGAAGATTATTTTGACGGGCACAACAAAGGGGGTAGGTAAGGCTGCTCAAGAATTGCTTTGTGCTCAAGGTGCTTTTGTTTGCGGTTCAGGTACTACTCCTGGTGTAGCAGAAAAGAACGCCGAAGAACTTCAGAAAAAGGGCTATCAGGCTCTTGGTTTTACCGCAGACTTGGGCGATTACGATGAAGCAAAAGCTTATGTAGAAAAATGTGTTGAAGCAATGGGCGGCGTTGATGTTGTAATCAACAATGCTTCTCGTCCTGAAATGCTTCCTTTTGAAGATATGGATCCCGTTTCTTGGAGAAAATCCATCCGTAACGAACTTGATATTGTTTACAACGTTTGTCAGACCTCTTGGAAGTACCTTAAGGAGGCTGATGGAGCATCTATTATTATCACTGCTTCTACCAACGGCCTTCAGGGATCCAACTCTCCTCAATCCGCTCACGCAGCCGCTAAGGGTGCTTGTATCGCGCTAGCTCGTCAGCTTGCTGGCGAAGGTGGTCCTTTCGGCATTCGCGTTAACTCCGTTACACCTGGCTTGATTTGGACAGAAGCTATGGCAAATATTCCTAAGGAAATGGCAACAGGCCTCATTGCTGCTCAAACTACTCAGCAAGCAATCGATCCAATGGATATCGCTTATGCTTATTTGTTCTTAGCTTCGGATGAGTCTCGCTTTATTACGGCAGCAAACATTCCGGTAGACGGTGGCTGCTCTGGAGCAGTTACGGGCGGAATGCAGGGAGATGAAAAGGCCATCCAGCTCTAGTGATCTTGTTTTTTGGTACGTTTGTGCCTGGCTTGGCTTAAAGTCAAGCCAGGCTCTTAGAGAAAGGCTCATCATGAAGAAGGGTCCCGAAGGATATGCCTTTTGGATGAATGTCATTATGAATATCATCCTTGGATTGCTTATTACCCTAGCTATTAACATTGCCATTTCTCTGCAAGTTGGAATGAATGTTATAACTGCCGAATCGGTTGTGACAACGTGGTTTTCAAGTTTTGTTATTGGCGTTACTGCTGGTACAATTGCCGATCCTATGTCTTGGGCTCTGAAATTAACAGGCACAATAAAGGCAAACAAGTTTGTGACATGGATCATTCAATCGATCGTCCTTGGTTTGTATTTTGGCACAAGTATCCTCTTGGGGAACATGCTCATTAGCTATTTTGCAACTGGTGGTGTGATGGCATGGCTTGCAGGTTTTGCTCAATGGGTTTTGTTCGTTTGGGCAACTGCTATTGTGTCGGTATTCATTTTTGTTAAGTTAGTTGGTGCTTTATCTGCTTCTTTGTCAGGTTTTAATCCTGCAGCCCAAGTTCCTCCTGCCGCAGAATAACGATCTGCTTTATACGGATATTTCGCTCAATACTTGTCTTAAATACGTTGGAAGGCAAATTCTGTAAGGTTTATTCATGGGCTTTTGAGGAATTTGGTGATCGATAAACAAAAGCTATCTTGCTGTCTAGACTTCGTATTTATAGACAAACAAGTAAAAGTCCCTGTATTGCATTCGGTACAGGGACTTTTATATGCGCTTATTTAACTACCAGCACAGGAATATCTACCGAGCGCAAAATGCCATAGCTGACTGAACCAATAGCGCCACGAATTGCGCCCAAACCGCGAGATCCCATAACAATCAAATCGCAGTTGTAATGTTTTGCGGCATCAATAATGGTTTCAATGGTGTAAATGCCAAAAACTACTTCAGCGGTAAGTTCGCCTTTGAAGCCTTTAACGATAGAAACAATTTCGTCTTGAAGTTTCTTGTCGCTTTCTTCATTACGTTCTTCGACAATATGAGCAAAGTCTTCTTGCGAAGCGAGAGAAACGCCCATGCCGAAGCCTGTTTGGTTGATGCTGCTGTATACCAAATCTTGCGGAGGAGCAGCAACTTCAACTACATGAATAGCAACGCCCTCTATTCCTTCGGACAAACCAATAGCTTCTTTAAGCGCATTTTTAGCATGTTCGGAATTGTCGTATGGCACGAGAATGTTTTTGAAACTCATCGTGAATCGCCCCCTCAGATTCCCTTCCTAGGAGTAATTATACTCGTCTGTTGCGCTATTTAGCTGGGATATTGATCAACTTATAGGGCTCCAATTTTGCGAAGCAGTTCATCGCTGGGATGAAATACTAATCCTTCTGTATACATACGACTTGCTTCGGTCAAATTACCTTCCGATAAACTTTCAATAATGCTTACCACTTCATCTTGAGTGATCTCACGTTTGATTTTTCCAGGAACTCCTACAACCATATGATAATCGGGAACTACCATACCTTCAGTAACTACGCATCCAGCTCCTACAATGCAGTTATTGCCGATTTTTGCTCCATTTAAAACAACAGCATTCATACCAATTAATGAGTTGTCACCAATTTCGCATGCATGGATAATGCAGCCATGGCCAAGGGTGGTATGTTCGCCAATAATAATAGGCTCGCCTTCTGATTCGTGCAGGACGCAATTTTCTTGGATATTGGTTTCAGCACCAATTTCAATGTAGTCGCAATCGCCTCGTAAACAGGCTCCGTGCATTACTACTGCGTGATAACCGATGCGAACATCGCCCACAATCCAACAGGTATCAGAAATGTATGCTTCAGGATGAATGTTAGTGTTGCCGCGATACTTGATAGTTGGAGCGGCAGCTTCGATTTGTTCGCGATAGCCTTCGGGAATGGTGTAAGTGTTTTTTCGCTCAAGCATGGGTTCCTCCAATAAGGGTAAACGCTTTCATGAAAGAAAAACAATTTTATGAAAGAATTATAGACCGACAAAATTGAAAATAAGCAAGATTAAGACCGCCTTGTATCGCGAAAAACGAAACGAATATAGACAAAACAACAAGCTTTTCTTATGTGACCTGGAATAGGGGTATGCTATGAAGGCTTTGTACCGTAACAAAAATGTAACGTACTTTAGCACTCTACTGTGATAAAGTAACGATGCTCAATATTAGAAATGCCTTAATGCTTGGTGCTGTAGAGCATAGATACCCTAAAGTTTGGCGTTTAAAGCTCAGTTGTCATAAATGTGGGTATCGTGCAGCTTAGGCGCTGTAAAGTGCGAAAGTTATAAGGCATGGGCACTATAGGGCGCAGTATTTACTCGCAAGAAGAGAATGAGGAGAAAGAAGAACCATGAACTACGTTACTCCAGTTGGCTTTCGCGACGTAGTAAGCGAAGAAGCCCTGGTTCGTGAAGAACTTACCTCTCGCGTACGCTCTTGTTTTGCTGCACGCGGGTACTTGCCTGTTGAAACTCCCACTTTGGAAGTTCTTGACGTTATGGAAGCTGGCGGCCATGTTCCTGAAGCTCCCTTTAAATTCTTCGATTCTCATGGTGATCTTTTGGCAATGCGTCCCGACGTTACGATGCAGATTGCGCGCATGTGCGCAGCGCGTAGCGAAACAATGGGGGGCATCACAAAACCTCTTCGTATTCGCTATACCCAGCGTGTGTTTCGTGAAAAAACAATCGAAGCAGCAGCACGCGAACTTACCCAGTGCGGCGCAGAATGCCTAGGCGTTGCGGGAAGTGTTGCTGATGTTGAACTGGTTAGCATGATGGCAAACGCTCTTGAAGAATGCGGACTCACACGATTTTCTATTGCGCTTGGATCTGCTGGTGTTTTGCGTGATTTGCTGAAGGCAAGTGGCGCAAGCGAACAATGGCAATCAGCGGTTCTGCAGGCTTATCACACTTCAAACTTTGTGTATTTGAGCCAATTGGTTGAGGCTGCTGAACATGCTAATGCAGGCGCTATGGGATCTGCTGCGGGTGCGGGTGAGGTTGCCTCTGCTGCTGGCACAGATGAGGTTGACCCCACTGTTACGAATGATAGTGTTGCTGGCGTATCTACCGAAAATGCCAACCAGGCTGAAAAGAGCTTCAAATTGGCAGATCCTGCTCTTGATAATCCTGGCGAGGTAAACCTAGAAGTAGCGCGCGCTATTTTTGCTCTGTCGCGTTTGCGCGGCGGAAAACAGGCATTGCAAGAAGTGCATGCCTTACTTGAGCCTTTGGGTTGTGAAGCAGGTATTGAGGAGCTTGAGACTGTTTATGATGCTCTTGTAGAGGGTGGCCTGGGCGATAAGCTGTTAATTGATTTTTCCGTTATGAGTTCTTTTGACTACTACACGGGCTTGGTATTCGAAGCATATGCGCCCGGTCTTGGGTCTCCTCTTGGCGGTGGCGGTCGCTACGACAACCTTCTTGCTTCATATGGCGCAGAAAAGGTTCCTGCAGCAGGATTTGCTTTTTACCTAGAACAGGTTATGGCTGCTCGTCAAGCTGCGGCTCAGCAAGCAGCACGTGAAGCTGAACAGAAAGCAGCTAATTCCGAATCAGTCAACACGCAAAACCGCCCATTGCGCATTGCGGTTCCAAAGGGTTCTTTGAAAGAAGGATCAGTCGAAGTTCTAAAGAATGCAGGGCTTGATGTGGATGGCCTGTTGGATTCTGGCAGAACTTTAATGCTGCGTAATGGCGATGTTGAATACATTATTGTTCGCCCAACCGATGCTCCAGTATTCGTGGCGCTTGGTGCGGCTGATTGCGGCATTTGTGGCGAAGATTCTTTGCTTGAGGCTGCGCCTGATGTGGTCGAATTGGTCGACCTCAAATTTGGCGGTTGTCGCTTTGTGGTGGCAGAATCAAAGGGCACCACTGAAGCGGTGGAGGAACGCTATCGCAAACTGGGCTCTATTCGTGTTGCTACCAAATACCCCAATATTACTCGTTCGTATTACGCCAAAATTGGTATGCCGGTAGAAATCGTAAAGCTTCATGGCAATATTGAACTGGCGCCAATTACTGGAATGGCAGAGCGAATTGTAGATATTACCGCTACAGGTACCACCTTGCGCGAAAATAACCTTGTGGTGGTTGATGACGTGCTGGCCTCAACGGCGCGTTTCTTCGCGAACCCTTCATCTTTTAGAACAAATCCTCGTGTTGGTCAGCTTGCCAACACGCTATATGCTCAGGCAAAGGAGAACTAGCACATGAGACGAATTGAACTTGGCGCTGGCCAAATTTTCGAAGAAAAGATGCTTAATCGTACGGGTGCTTTCAATGCGGAAGCGCTTATTGCAGCAACAAATATTGTTGAAGATGTGCGTAGCCGTGGTGACGAAGCTCTGCGTGAATATACTATGAAGTTTGACGGCGTTGAATTGGAAACCTTCCGTGTTTCTCAAAGCGCAATTGATGAGGCGCTAACGCGTGTTGATCCAAAGGTTGCTTCGGCGATCCAGCAGGCGGCTGCTCAAATTCGCGATTTCCATGAGCGTCAAAAGCAGCAGGGTTGGTTCACTTTGCGTGAAGATGGCGCTTTGGTAGGCGCTAAGGTGCAGCCGCTTGATTCGGTTGGTATTTATGTGCCAGGTGGTCGTGCGCTGTATCCTTCTTCGGTACTTATGAATGCAATTCCTGCTTCTGTTGCAGGCGTTCGGCGTATTGTGTGTGTAACGCCTCCGACAAAGGATGGTTCTTTGGATCCTGCAATTTTGGAGGCATGTCGTGTATCTGGCGTAACTGAAATATATTCAGTTGGCGGTGCGCAGGCTATTGCCGCTTTAGCATATGGTACGGAATCTATTGCAAAGGTGGATAAGATCACAGGCCCCGGTAATGCATTTGTTGCGGCTGCTAAAAAAGTAGTTTCTGGTGATGTGGGAATTGATATGATTGCTGGACCTTCTGAAGTGTGCGTCGTGGCCGACGAAACGGCACTTCCAGAATTGGTGGCAATTGATCTTATGGCTCAGGCAGAACATGATCCGCTGGCAAGCTGCTATTTAGTTACGTTTTCAGCAGAATATGCTGATCAAGTAGAAGCAGCAATTGAGCTTCACATGCAGGGCTCAACGCGTGCTGAAATTACCACCGCATCCCTGACTAATCAGGGTCTGATTATTATTTGTCCTGATATGAATACGGCTTTGGATGTTGTTAATGTTATTGCCCCAGAGCACTTGGAATTACACGTGCCTGATGCAATGGAATTGTTGGGCGCTATTCGTCATGCGGGTGCTATTTTCTGTGGTGAATGGACCCCGGAAGCAGCGGGCGACTATGTGGCTGGTCCTAACCATACGCTTCCAACGGGTGGCACTGCTCGTTTTTCAAGCCCTCTTTCGGTTGATGAATTCATTAAGAAATCGAGTGTTCTACAGTATTCACCTGCTGCTCTGGTACGCGATTCGCAGGCAATCATTGCGCTTGCAGATCATGAAGGATTGTGGTCTCATGCGCAAAGCGTGCGTTTGCGCTGCAAATTGGTTGAGCAGGCTTTTGAGCAGGTTGCGGCACAACAGGGCGTTGATCCTTCGACGGTTTCAGCCTGCGGTGTTGTAACTGATACAGTTGCTGATGCGGCTGTTCAGTCAGGCACTACTTCGGCAGCATCGGATTCGGAGGCGAACTAATATGAAAACAGTTCGGCCTTCTCAGCCTGCACTTGATGGATTAACACCTTATGATCCTAAGTATTTGCCGGCTAAGCAGCTTATGTCTGCAAATGAAAATCCAAATAATGTGTCTGAAGATGTGCAGATAGAAATTCGTAAAGCTCTTAAGAATTTCCCTTTCAACAGGTATCCCGATCCTTTGGCAAACGAACTACGCGATTTGATCGCGGAAGCTAATGGCCTTACGCGCAATAACGTATTACTGGGCAATGGCGGCGATGAGCTTCTATTCAACTTTGCGCTTGCTTGGGGTGGTCCTGGGCGTACATTTTTAAATGTGCCCCCAACATTTTCGGTATATGAAGCGAATGCGCGTTTGGTTGGAACGAATGTCGTCAACATTCCACGTAAGCCTAATTTTGACATTGATGAGGAAGCGGTGCTTAATCGTGTAGCGCAGGGCGATATTGATTTCATTATGATTACCAGCCCAAATAATCCTACAGGCAAGCTTGCTCGTGGATCATTTGTGCGCGAACTTCTCAATTCAACCGACGCGTTGGTAATGGTTGACGAAGCATACTTTGAATTTTCTCGTTCAACTATGCGTCCACTGTTGGAAGAGCATGAAAACTTGGTAATTCTGCGCACGTTTTCCAAGGCATTTAGCTTGGCGGGTGTTCGTTTAGGTTATCTGCTTGCGAACGAATCGGTTATTCGTGAATTCATTAAGGTACGCCAACCTTATTCGGTTGATGCTCTTTCGCAGGCAATCGGCTGTGCGGTGTTTCGTAATCGTGCGAAATTCGAACCAGGGATTGAGCAAATTATCGAACAGCGTGGTGTGCTTATTGAAAAATTACGTTTAATGCCAACTGTTGAAGTATTCGATTCGGATTCGAATTACATCCTTGTTCGTTTGCCTAAGGCAGGTGAAGTTTGGCAGCAGCTGTATGATCGCGGCATATTGGTTCGCGATTTTTCAAGCGCACCGCTTTTGGAAAATTGTTTGCGTATTTCAGTGGGCTTGCCAGAAGAAAACGAAGCATTGCTTGCTGCACTAGCGGACATTTTAGCTGCTCAGAACTAATGCGTATACACGGTATTCGCTAGTATTGTTTTGATAGCGCATGCGCTATGGTTAATTCGATGGCGGCATATTTCGCTGCTGGCTTGCATATATGAGTTAACGTGCATGAAAGAATTGTGGTGTAGCCTGCAGTGTATATACATGCATGGTTGAAGGTAAAAAAGACTGAAGGCAAAAGGAGCAACTATGGCAGAATCTTCTCGCGTGGCGAAGGTTACGCGCGCAACGAAAGAAACTGATATTGCGCTTTCTCTCGCTATTGATGGCACGGGCACAACAGCCATTGATACAGGCGTGCCATTCTTTGATCATATGCTTGATGCCTTTGGTAGGCATGGTTTGTTTGATCTGGAAGTTCAGGCAAAAGGTGACATTGAAGTAGATGCTCATCATACGGTAGAAGATGTGGGCATTGTACTGGGTAAGGCATTTGCTCAAGCCATGGGGGACAAGCGTGGTATTGTGCGATTTGGCTCTCAGCTTCTTCCTATGGATGAAACGCTTGTGCTTGCTGCGGTTGATATTTCAGGGCGTGGGCAGCTGCACTGGGATGTGGATGTTCCTTTATGCACGCTTGGCATTTTTGATACATCCTTGGCAAAGGAATTCTTTATTGCGTTCGCTACAAATGCGCAGGTGACCCTTCACGTTCGTATGATAGCGGGCGAAAATGCCCACCACATCGTCGAAGCATGCTTTAAGGCGGTCGGCCGTGCAATGCGGTATGCGCTGGAGCTTGATTCGCGTGCTATGGATGCTTTACCTTCCACAAAAGGAGCGCTGTAATGATTGCTGTTGTTGATTACTGTAAGGGCAATTTACGCAGTGTTGAGCGTGGCTTAATTGATGCCGGTGGCGATGCTTGTATAACTGATGATCCTGAAGTAATTGCTGCCGCTGATGCGGTGGTGCTTCCTGGAGTAGGGGCTTTTGCAGATGCATCGGAAACTATGCTCAAAACTGGGCAGATGCAGGCAATTCGCGAAAGCATTAAGCAGGGAAAGCTGTTTTTGGGTATTTGTCTTGGAGAACATTTACTGTTTACGGAAGGCACCGAAGGCGCAGTAAATGCATCGACAGAAGGGGACGCTCAGATGCATACTACTGTTGAAGGGCTAGGTGTCATTCCTGGTACTGTTGATCGTATTCCAGCGTTCGATGAAGCGGGGAAGCGCTATAAGGTTCCTCATGTTGGGTGGAATTCCATTGAATTTGATATTGACTGCACCTGTCCGCTTTTGAAAGGCGTAAAACCAGGAGAATATTTCTACTTCACACATAGCTATATTGCTCCGCAATCAGAGGCAACTATAGCTACTACCACCCATTCGGTAACGTTTCCCTGCGTTGTCCAAAAGGGAGAAACGGTGTTTGGTGTGCAGTTTCATCCCGAAAAATCATCGGATGCAGGGGCGCAAGTTATGAAGAATTTTGTTCAGTTGGTAGCTGAATACACGGGTAAGTAAAGGAGCAGGGTAATGGATTTGCTACCCGCTATTGATATTTTAGACGGTAAAGCGGTTCGCCTTGCTAAGGGCGACTATAACGCGGTTACGGTATATAACGAAAGTCCTGTTGCACAAGCAGCGCAATTTAAAGAGCAGGGTGCTCGTTGGATTCACGTTGTTGATTTGAATGGTGCACGCAGTGGTGTTCCGGAAAACATTGCCCTTATTGAGCAGATTATTCACGAAACTGGCTTACATATTGAAGTTGGCGGCGGTATTCGCAGCCTAGACACCATAAAACGTCTTGCTCAGGCAGGTGTTTCTCGTGTGGTATTAGGTACAACGCTGGTAACTGATCAGGAATTCGCAAAGCAAGCGCTTGCTGAATTTCCCGATATGTTAACGGCTGGAATTGATGCTAAAAATGGTGAAGTTGCGGTAGCTGGTTGGCGTGAGGGAGCAGGTGTTCCTGCTGAAGAACTTATCGCAGAAGTTGGTCGTCTTGGTTTTAAGCATTTGGTTTATACCGACATTTCGCGCGATGGCATGCAAACAGGTATTGATGCTAAGCGTTACGTGGAAGTGTCGCGCGTGTTTGGTCATCCCGTGATTGCATCGGGCGGCGTTGCAAGCCTGGATGATATTAAAAACCTTTCTGTTGTTGCCGAATCTATTGAAGGTGTTATTGCGGGTCGTGCTGTATATGAAGGCAGCCTGGATGTTAAAGAAGCACTAACTGTGTGCGAAAGGACCTACGCATGTTAACTAAGCGCGTTATTCCCTGTATGGATGTTAAGGATGGCAGGGTTGTAAAGGGTGTTAACTTTGTTAATCTGCGTGATGCAGGTGATCCGATCGAGCTTGCTCAGCGCTACGACGAACAACGTGCTGACGAAGTAATTTTTTTGGACATTACGGCAACCCATGAAGGACGTGCGACTACGGTTGAAATGGCCAGTCGTGCAAGCGAAGAACTTCATTTGCCCTATTGCGTGGGTGGCGGTTTTCGTAGCGTTGCTGATATTCGTACGATGATTGCCGCAGGTGCGGACAAAGTATCGGTCAATTCTGCTGCTCTAGCTGATCCAACGCTTATAACGCAAGCCGCAGCTGCATTTGGAACTCAGGCTATCCTTTGCGCTATTGATGCTAAACAGGTTCCAGGTAATCCTAATAAATGGGAAGTATATGTTCATGGTGGTCGTAAAAACACGGGCGTCGATGCAGTTGAATGGGCAGCTGAAGCTGCCAAGCGTGGTGCTGGCGAAATCCTGCTTACCAGTATGGATCGTGATGGCAGCAAAGATGGCTTCGATATTCCTCTTACTCGTGCAGTTGCGCGTGCAGTAAGTATTCCTGTTATTGCTTCAGGTGGCGTAGGTAAACTTGAGCATTTTGCTGAAGGCATTATTGAAGGCGAGGCCGATGCGGTGCTGGCAGCAAGCGTATTTCATTTCGGTGAGCTTACTATTCGCGAAGTGAAAGAATATATGCGTTCACAAGGCATTCCTGTTCGTTTGTAATTGTTCGGTCTTGAATCATCTTAGGAGAACATCATGGATGTACATGAGCTTACCTATAATGCTGATGGTCTTATTCCCTGTATTGTGCAGGATGCCACAACGCGTGAAGTGCTTATGATGGCATGGATGAACGAAGAATCCGTCCAGCGCACCCTTGATCAAAAAACAACCTGGTTCTGGTCGCGTAGTCGTCAGAAGTTTTGGCATAAAGGGGAAGAATCGGGCAATACGCAAGAGCTAGTAGAGCTTCGCTATGATTGCGACGCCGATACGTTGCTTGCGCTGGTAAATCCAGCAGGCCCAGCTTGCCATACGGGCAATGTCACTTGCTTTTATCGTGCATTTTAAGTACTTCTGCTCAGAAGTTTTTAGTTTACCTATACCATAGCCAAACAAAGGTTACTGCGTTAATAGAGGTTACACGTTGTTTGGGTATATTCTTCCCAATCTGGAAAGTTTGCAAGATTCAGAGCGTGCGCGATATCGCGCCGTGTATTGTGGTGTGTGTCGTTCTATTAAACAGCGCTATGGTCAAATATCCAGGCTTGCAACTTCGTTTGATTTAACCTTTATGGCTATGGTGTTCGGTTCGCTTTACGAACCGCAAGAAAGTTGCGGTAATAGGTGTTGTCCTGTGCATCCTACTGAGCCGCAAGAGTTTGCAATAAGCGAATACACTCAGTATGCGGCTGATCTTAGCGTGGCATTTGCCTACCATAAATTGCTTGATGATTGGCATGATGATAAAAAGGTAAAGTCTCGTCTTGGCGCTACTGCCTTATGGAGGTCCTATCGGAAGGCGAAAGAGCGCATTCCAGTTCAGTGCACAGCTATAGAGCAAGCGCTTTTGGATATTCAAGCAATGGAGCAAGATGCTCTAAAAAATCCCGATTCTGTTCCGCCTGATGCTCCAGCAAATCGTTTTGGTTTGCTTTTGGGGGAACTTTTTGGTTACAAAAATGACTTTTGGGCAACAGATTTGCGCCGATTTGGTGCACGATTAGGAAAGTTTGTGTATGTCATGGATGCAGCCATGGACTTGGAGGAAGATTTAAAAACAGGTTCATATAATCCTTTTAGAAATATGGATCATGACACGCAAGCACTCCGTGACAATTTAGAATACTTGGCGGCAAGTATGACTGACGCGTTTGAACGATTGCCGCTAGAACGAGACATACATGTTATGAGAAGTGTGCTGTACGCAGGCGTGTGGCAGCGTTTTGAGGCAAAGGAGAAAAAGAACCACGATGGTTAAAGACCCCTATGAGGTTTTGGGTGTAAGTCGAGATGCATCGGCTGATGAAATAAAGAAAGCATATCGTAAAAAGGCACGAGAGAATCACCCTGATCTAAACCCCAATGACCCCAAAGCCGCTGAACGCATGAACGAGGTCAATGAAGCCTACGATCGAATTACCAACCCAGAAAAATATGCTGCAAGCGATCGACGCGCTGCGCAGGCATCGGGCTACGGCGCTGGTTCGGCTGGTGCTGCAGGCGGTGCAGGATATGGCGCGGGAGGATCGCAGGGCTACGGCGCTGGTGGAACTGGACAAGGCTACAGTTCATCAGGTCCTTACGGCTGGTCAACAATTGATTTTGATGATATTTTTGGCTTCGGTGGTTTTGGTGGTTTCGGTGCAATTCATCCAGAAGCTGCTGCAAGTGATACACCTGAAGTACGGAGCGCTATTGATGCTATTAATGCGGGTAGATACCAGCAGGCGGCAAATATCCTTAACCAGGTAAAGAGCACGGGACGTAATGCGCGATGGTATTACATAAGCGCTATAGCTAACCACGGCATAGGCAATTCAATGATGGCAAACGAACAAATTCGCCGTGCGATAAAGCTTGATCCAAATAATAGGGAATATCGTCAAGCACAGCAGCAGTTCCAAATGGCTGGTCAAGCATACCAGCAGCAGGGAAAAGCACGCGGTTTTTCGGTAGGAATGGATCCTAATATGATTTGCTGCGGTTTATGCCTTGGCATGTATGGTTGTTCGAATGCTGCTTATTTTTGCGTATAACGTTTAGGAAGACGTAAGAGAGGACCTTTTATGGGCGCCACGATTGGAATTGACTTAGGAACGACCAATAGTTGTATGGCAACAATGGAAGGTGGTCGTGTAACCATTATTCCAAATGCCGAAGGGGAACGTACCACTCCAAGTGTGGTTGCCTTTTCTAAAGAAGGCGAGCGTTTAGTGGGAAGTATTGCGCTTCGCCAGGCGGCGGTAAATCCCGATAGAACTATTTCTTCGGTAAAGCGTCACATGGGTACTTCTTGGCAAGCAATAATTGACGGTAAAGCCTACACTCCGCAAGAGCTTTCTGCCATGATTTTGACGAAGCTTCGTCGTGATGCAGAAGCTTTCTTAGGACAAGAAGTAACTGATGCGGTTATTACGGTTCCCGCTTATTTTGACGACTCGCAACGTCAGGCAACTAAGGATGCTGGACGCATTGCGGGACTCAATGTTTTGCGTATTATCAACGAACCAACCAGTGCAGCATTGGCTTATGGTCTTGATAACGGCACTGCTCAAAAAGTAATGGTGTACGACTTGGGTGGTGGCACTTTCGACGTATCTATTATTGAAATAGGTGACGACGTAATTGAAGTTTTAGCCACTTCAGGCGATAACCATTTAGGTGGCGATGACTTTGATGAATGCGTCACCAAGCATCTGTTGCAAGTATTCAAACAGCAAACAGGCGTTAATTTGGAGCGTGATGCTATGGCGCTGCAGCGTGTGCGTCAGGCTGCTGAACAGGCTAAAAAAGAACTGTCTGCCGTAACGTCAACTCAAGTTAATTTACCTTTCTTGGCGCAGGGTAACAGCGGCCCACTCCATATGGATATCACGCTAACGCGTGCTGAATTTGAGCAGTTAACTAGGCATCTGGTAGAAAAAACCACGGGCCCTGTACAGTCCGCGTTAAACGATGCGGGTATAGCAGCATCAGAATTAGGCTGCGTTTTGTTGGTGGGAGGTTCTACTCGAATTCCTGCTGTTCAAAATCACGTTCGTTCGTTAACGGGTATGGAGCCTTCGGCATCGATTAATCCTGACGAATGTGTAGCAACAGGCGCTGCAATTCAAGGCGAAACGCTTTCTGCTTCTTCTTCAGGAATTGTGCAGGCAAATAGCTTATTGCTGTTGGATGTAACACCACTTTCCCTGTCCATTGAAACTGTTGGTGGTGTAGCAACGCGTTTGGTTGAGCGCAACACTACTTTGCCGGTGCATTATTCTCAAATATTCAGTACCGCTGCTCCTTTCCAGACAAGCGTTGAAATTAAGGTTTTGCAGGGCGAGCGGCCTATGGCGGCGGACAATAAAGCAATTGGTACGTTCCGCCTAAAGGGTATTAAACGTGCTCCTGCTGGTGTTCCGAAAATTGAAGTTACGTTTGATATTGATACCAACGGCATTTTGACGGTATCTGCAAAGGATCTTGATTCGGGGCGCGAACAGTCCATCGTTATTGATGATTCTGATCGCATGAGTGACGAAGAAATAGAACGCGCTATTCAGGATGCGAAAGACTATGCCGAAGAAGATGAATTCCGTCGTGCAACTATGGACGTTCGTCAGAAGGCACAAGAACTTCTCGAAGAATGCAATCAGGCAATTTCTAAGCTTGGTAAGCAGTTGGACAAGCATGAAAAACGTCAAATTCGTGCTGATATGGCTGAGTTGCAACGAATTTTAGCTAAGCGTCCCGGCAAAAAGGAAAAAGCTGATCCTGAAGCAGAAGCACGCAATATTGTTGTTGCGGCAGCGCGTCTTGATGAATCAAGCACTCATGCGCGTGAGATGGCAAAGGAACAATAAACCTTTGGCGCTACCGTCCTTTGCAGTATCAAATGACTTGTCGTGCCAAATGTCCCCATTTGGGGTATCGAAGTTAGGTTTTCAGCTTTTCGTGTCAAATAATGTGATTTGGGGTGAGGATGCGCAGTTAGCAGTTTTTTCGATTTTAGTTTGAAAGATGTTTCAGCTGGTTGCGCATATGCGTTATACTTCTTTCCACGTGCGATGACAAAGACAGCATGTTGCAAGCAGCGTGTAGCTGCGGTTTATTCCAGAGAGCTGCCAGGGTGCTGGAATGGTGGCATAAATCAGCAACGTGATTCCCTTTAGAGCATCAAAGTGAACGCAGGATGTGGCTTCGTTAATGTCGAGTGCCGCATGGATGTCCTAGCTTTGACGGGAGCTCCCGTAATAGAGCAAACGAGTGGGTGCTTTTAAGCCTTAGATATTGGATGCGCGCAATTGCGCTTCAGACAGAGCGTTCGGCAATAAAAAGCTGGGATGCTAGTAGGCAGTAAAAGCATCAACCAGGGTGGTACCGCGAGAGCCCTTCTCGTCCTTGGAAGAAAAGGATGAGAAGGGCTCTTTTATTTTTGTGCGACTGAAGAGTGCAATGCGTAGTGCAGAGCAAATAATGCGCGGCGCGGAATACACAGCGTGCGGCACGAGACACGCAATGTGGGACACAAGACACGCCGGTCATGGCAAGCGCATAACTTTGTGCATGGCGCGCGGCTTCATTCGCGTTTGTAGCAAGAAAGGATTGCGAGGAATGTCAGTAGTAGATGACGTAAAATCCCTGCATGCCGACACGCTGTCGGCCATTGCTCAAGCCTCCGATACGGAAGCGCTTGAAAAAATTCGTGTTGAAGTAGTTGGCAAATCTGGCTCTCTTACTGGTTATCTACGTTCCATGGGTCAGATTGAAAAAGAACATCGAGCTGAAGTAGGTAAAACGGTAAACGCTGCTCGTAACGAAATTGAAGCAGCGTTAGAAAGCAAGAAAAAAGAGCTTTCTCACCGTGAGCTTGAAGCAAAAATGGAAGCAAGTGCAGTAGACGTTACGCTTCCAGGTCGTGTTCAACAGATGGGTACCCGCCATCTAATCAATGCAATTTCTGATGAAATTTCTGAAATCTTTTTAGGTTTGGGCTATTCGGTTGCAACAGGTCCTGAAGTTGAAACTGACTGGTACAACTTTACGGCACTTAATGCACCTGCAGACCATCCAAGTCGTTCAATGCAGGATACGTTCTATGTACGTGACTTTTCTGGTGATCATTCGCGTGTTCGTGGTGAATCTGATGTATTGCTTCGTACACAAACATCTGGCGTTCAGGTTCATGCGATGGAAGACCAGGAATTACCAATCTACGTTATTGCTCCTGGCAAGGTATATCGTCGCGACGTAGCAGATCCTTCTCATTTGCCTCAATTTACTCAGTGCGAAGGTTTGGCTATTGATAAAAACATTACCTTTGGCGATTTGAAGGGTACTTTGGAATACTTCTGCAAAGAAATGTTTGGACCAGAACGCAAAACGCGTTTCCGTGCTCATTTCTTCCCCTTTACGGAACCTTCTGCAGAAGTTGATGTTTCGTGTGGTATTTGCCACGGTGAAGGCTGCCGTATGTGTAAAGGTACGGGTTGGCTGGAAATTCTTGGCTGCGGCATGGTGGATCCTAATGTTTTGCGTATGTCTGGAATTGACCCTGAAGTATATTCGGGCTTTGCGTTTGGCGTTGGTGTTGAGCGTGTAGCGTGTTTGAAATATGACGTTCCTGATTTGCGTATGCTTCTTGAAGGAGATATGCGTTTCTTAAGGCAGTTCTAAGCACAGCTAACAAGCTCTGCTATTCGGTCATTCGAATAGCAGACGAATCCGAAATTTCTACGAGTCCAATTTAAGAAAGAGGAAAAAATGAAAGTTTCCCTTAAATGGCTTTCTGAATATGTAGAGGTACCAGAAGATATTAAAGCGTTTTGTGATCGTCTTGATCTGACGGGTACTGGTGTAGAAGGCGTTGAGCGCACAGGAGACATATATGACCATGTTGTTACAGGTCAGATTATTGAAAAGGTAGCTCATCCTGATTCTGATCATATGTGGGTTACTAAAGTTGATGTGGGTAGTGCAAACGTTGATAAGGAAGGTAACCCTGAGCCTTTACAAATTGTTTGTGGCGCTCAGAACTTTAATCAGGGCGACCATGTAGTAGTTGCTACTATTGGTGCTGTTTTACCAGGTGATTTCAAAATTAAAAAGTCGAAGCTTCGTGGTGTAGTAAGTTGTGGTATGAACTGCTCAGCTCGTGAATTGGGCATTGGTTCTGATCATGATGGGATCATGATTTTGCCCGAAGATGCACCTGTTGGTATGCCGTTAGCAAATTATCTGAAGCTTTCTGACACTATTCTTGATCTTGAAATTACACCTAACCGTCCCGATTGTTTGTCTATGGTTGGTATGGCGCGCGAAGTGGGCGCAATGTATGCCATCGATGCCAAGAATCCTCTTGACGAAATGGCGGCAGCGCTCGTTGAAGATGCCTCTTGCCCATCCATAGATGAACTTGCGACGGTTACGGTTGAAGACAAAGAACGTTGTCCACGTTATACCGCACGGGTAATTAAAAATGTCAAAGTTGGTCCAAGTCCTGATTGGCTGGCAGAACGTGTAACAGCAGCAGGTGCTCGTTCCATTAATAATGTGGTTGACGTAACGAACTATATTCTGTTCCTATTTGGCCAGCCACTTCATGCGTTTGATTATGACAAGCTGGTTGATGAAAGCGGCAAAGCAAATATTGTTGTTCGTGCTGCTCGTAATGGCGAAAAGCTTTTGACGCTTGATGATGAAGAGCGTGAATTAACGCAGGATATGACGGTTATTGCAACTCCTGAAAAGGCAGTAGGTCTTGCGGGCGTTATGGGCGGCATGGACACAGAAGTGACTGATGAAACCACCACCATCTTGCTTGAGGCAGCTACTTTCGAGGCGGGTCGTACTTCACGTACCTCACGTAACCTTGGTCTTATTTCAGAATCTTCTATTCGCTACGAACGTCGTGTGGATGACGTCGAAATTGATCGTATGTCTGCGGCGGCAGCTCAACTGCTTGCTGAAGTTTCTGGTGGCGTGGTTGTTCCAGGAATGATTGATGTGTACAACACCAAAACAGTTCCCGAGACGCTTCAGTTCCGCATTCTTCGCTTCCAGAGCATGATGGGTGAAGCTATTCCTCGTGATTTTATTATCAATATGCTTGAGCGTTTAGGTTGCGAAGTCGACGCTTCAGATGAAACGGTGCTTTCAGTAGTGCCTCCAACATATCGTCCTGATTTAGAGCGCGAAATTGACTTATATGAAGAAGTGCTGCGCCTCTATGGTATGGATCGCATTCCTTCTAGCTTACCAAGTGGATCTGGTCGCGTTGGCATTAAGACCGAAGTTCAGCGTACGATGGACAAAATCAACAATACGCTTCGTGCCTGTGGCCTGAACGAAACCATGACGTATTCATTTGCTGATCCTCATGAGCTTGAGCAGCTTCGTATGCCAACTGATGGCATGGGAATTCCTGTTGAGCTTTTGAATCCGCTGAATGCTGAACAGTCCGTTATGCGTCAGTCTATTATTCCAGGACTAATGCGCAGTGTTGCCTACAACCAAAGCCGCGGCGTTCATAATATTCAGCTGTATGAGACGGGTGTTGTATTCTTTGGCGCCGAAGGCAAGAAGAGCCCTAAGGAACGTAATCGTTTAGCAGTAGTAATGGCTGGCTCAATGAATGATCCAGCATGGAATCGCGAATCAGTGCCTTTTGATTTCTTTGATGGCAAAGGCGTCATTGAAAGCCTCATGCGCGAACTTGCTCTTGCAAAGCCTCGTTTTAAGGCGCTTTCAGCAGAGGAAGCACCTCACTTGCAGCCTGGTCGCGCAGCGCAAGTTCTTGATGGTGGCACTGTTCTTGGTTGGCTTGGCGAAATTCATCCATTGGCTTGCGAAACCTATGAGGTTCAAGCGCCAGTTGTCGCCTTCGAACTTGATTTAGATGCACTGATTAAATGCGCTCGTTCTGCTCGTGATTACGTGGACGTTCCGGTATTCCCTGCAGTTACTATGGACGTTGCATTTGTAGTAGACGAATCGGTAACGCATGAGCAGTTGATGCGTTGCATTAACTCTGCAGGCGGTAAGCTGCTTGCAAAGGCACAGCTGTTTGATGTGTATCGCGATGAAGAGCGTGTGGGTGCTGGCAAGAAATCCATGGCTTACGCACTTGAATATCGCGCTGCTGATCGTACGCTTACTACCGAAGAAGTTGATAAGCAGCATGCACGCCTTATTAAGAAAGTTTGTGGTGCGACGGGAGCTGAAGTCCGCAGCTAATTTCACGGTGTGCGGCACAGACTGAAGTGATACTGGCTAGATAGGTAAACAGCTGACCGAAAAAGAAATTCTAGGTCAGCTGTTTTGTTGTACGAGGGAAGAAAACTATATAGAGGTTTATGAAAAAACACAGCAGCACGGCTAGAAAAAAGAAGCAAAGAATATCTGCGGATGGCAGTCCTTATACTATTTGGCAATTGCGCACACGTTGGCTTTGTATTGCTCTTATTGCTTGGGCGATTGTGGAGCTTAGTGCAGGTATTGGGCTATTCAGTCTTTCGTTCTTGGATATTTTTCATTTGCAGGAATTCGTACCTGCTTTAAGTGTTGGTCCTTACACTATTGCTAATGGTGCTGTGAATTTGGTCGTTGCACTACTTGGTTTATGGGGTGCATATAATCCTAAACGTATCACCGTTTTCTTTTGGTTGGTAATTATGGATGCCCTTTTAAGCTCGTGGTCCACTGCTAGTGCGGTTTCTCAGGGGAAAATTGATCCTGCCACAACGCTTTCATTGGTAATTGTTCTTGCATTTGCAGCTTGCGCTTGGAATGTTCGTGGTCAAACAGGTTATTTTGATAAGCATCCTCATCCCGAAGATGAAGCTCCAGCTTCATCTCAGGCAAGTAAAGAAGCGGTAAGTAAATAGTATAAGTAAACAGCAAAAGTGAGCAGTGAAATATTCAAGTAAACAGCGTGCAAACAGGCAAGCATACATTTATCTAAATGAAATCTTCCCGCTAGGATAAGCAGTCTAAAAGCTGAGCTTCGTAAGATTCTAATAAGACAGTACAATATAGTGTAAAAGTCTAGAGATTAGGGGGAAGGTAAAATGGCACTTGCGGATATTCTCGGTATTGAGATTATCGAATCAACGCCCGATAAATATGTAACTCATATGTTGGTAACTGAAGATATGCTTCAGCCTCATGGGGTTTTGCATGGGGGAATCAGCGCGGCTTTGGCGGAAAATGCTGCAAGCGAATGTTGCACGGAGCATTATGAAGATGACAAGTTTTTCTTCCTTGGCGTCGAAGTAAGCAGTACTCATCTACTGCCCGTTAAAGCAGGAGATACTGTTGAAACAGTTGCAACCCCAATTCGTGCGGGCGGACGTATTTCTCAGTGGAAAGTTGAGCAGTATCGTATGTCTGATAGGAAGTTGTTTAATGTTTCTCAAATGACCATGTATGGAAAGAAAAAGCATTAGTTTAAAGAAGAAACCTTAGCAATATAGGAAATGATTCGTTCGCATAAAAAGATCCTATTCGCTTTTTCTAATAGAATAATACGCTGGAGGTAATTCATTATGTTTACCTATGTTTTGTGATTCAAACATCAATCAGAATAACCCCCAGACAAGTGAACGTGTTCTTGACGCTCGAATCGCAGATTTTTATTATTTAAAGAGGGGAATTTGGCTCTGGAGGCAGTACGCCTTCTTTTCTTTTGGGCTAAATTCAGGAGAGTTTCATGTGAAAGGGCAGGGCGTCTTATCTGCATGAAGAAAGTATTTGTTGGATAGGAGGGATGTGCATGCCGGAATTTACTACGCCGCAGATCATATCTATCGTGATCTTTATTGTAGTATTCGCATTGATCATCTCAGAAAAGATCCATCGTACCACGGCTGCGCTTGCGGGTGCCGTTGTGCTTATTTTGACAGGCATCGTTACATTCGATGTTGGTATGGAGCACATCGACTTCGGCACGCTCGGTGTTTTGGTTGGCATGATGATCTTTGTGGCTGTGGTTAAACAATCGGGTATTTTTGAATACATCGCTATCAGAACAGCAAAAATAGCTAAGGGCAATCCTTGGACTATTATGGTTCTGTTCTGTATTATCACGGCGGTATTATCTGCGTTTTTAGACAATGTAACCACCGTTTTACTGGTTGGTCCTGTAACTTTTACCGTATGCAAGATGTTGAAGCTAAGTCCAGTTCCATACTTTATTGTTGAAATAATGGCTTCTAACATTGGTGGTACTGCAACCTTGATTGGTGACCCGCCAAACATCATGATTGGCATGCAGGCTGGTTTGTCGATGCTTGATTTTATTGTATACAACGGTCCTGCAGTTATTGTCATTATGGTTGCTGCCATTGCTATGTTCTACGTGCTGTATGGTAAAAAGATGTCTGCAACAGCTGATGAGATGGAATCCATCATGCATCTACATGCACATGAGGCAATTACTAATAAGCGCCTGTTTCATCAGAGTGTCGTAATGACACTTGTTGTTGCTCTTGCATTTGTTTTTCATAGTGCAGTTGGCGTTGAGCCGAGTGTTGTTGCTCTGACTGCAGCAGCTATCATGCTCATTATTAGTGGTGCTGAAATTGAAAAGGTATTACTGGACGTTGAATGGGCAACTATCGGCTTCTTTGCCGGTTTGTTTATTGTTGTTGGTGGTATGGTTGAAACTGGTGTTATCGATATGCTGGCAAATGGCTTGATCGATATCACTGGTGGCGATGTTATGATCACTATTATCGTACTGGTTTGGGCATCGGCTATTATCTCGTCTTTCTTGGACAATATCCCGATGGTAGCTACCCTTATTCCTATCATTTTGGCAATTGGTAATACCGGCGTTGATGTTATGCCGTACTGGTGGGCGATTTCGTTAGGTGCTTGCATCGGTGGTATTGGTACTCAGATTGGCGCTTCGGCAAACGTTGTTCTTTCTGGTATGTCCAAGAGCTATGGTTATCCAATTAGCTTCATGGAATACACTAAACTTGCGTTCCCGATGATGCTGGTATTCACCGCTATCAGCTGCGTATACTTAGTGCTTCGTTTTTGCGTATTTGTATAAACGGGCATGAATATATAACCCTTTTAATAGGTAATAAATATGACTACACGGTGTCTCTAACTATGACCGCAGAATGGTTGAGTAGATGATGATTTTCATGTAGACGTAGCAATTGGCAAAACTTAAAAACTCCCGCTTCTCGTTTGAAGTGGGAGTTTTATTTTGCTCTCTAGTTATTTGTGGCTGGATATATAACTTTGATTTCTAAAGTGAAGTTTTCTTTGTTTGTAATTACGATATGTTTGGGTATGCAAGCCACGACTTTAATCGGGTGAGCAGCGGAATAACAGCGACAGAATAAGATAACCAAACAAAACCAATGCTGTGCTGTTGCTGTGACTTTGCCAAGTTTTAAGTAGGGGATAGTATCTTAGCCGCTACACTAACCAAAGCTATTAAATTCAGAAAGGAACAAGATGAATAACGAAGGAAAGCGTGTACGGGCTCACTATATTGGCACATTTGATGATGGTACCGTATTCGATTCATCGGTTGATCGTGGCGAGCCGTTAGAATTCGTTTGCATGGCTGGTCAGATGATCCCAGGTTTTGATAATGCAGTAAATACTATGGAGGTAGGGGAAACTAAAAAGGTTCACCTTTCGGCTTCTGAGGCTTATGGTGAGCATAATCCTGAGTTGGTGCAAACAATCCCAACCGCAAATGTTCCTGGCGCAGATGAGCTTCCTGTTGGCCAGACGGTATATCTCCAGGGGCCAGGTGGTCAGCCGTTACCTGCTAAGGTAGTAGAGGTGACCAAAGAGCATGTTACGTTCGACTTAAACCACGAGATGGCTGGCAAGGACCTGAACTTTGAGATCACTCTTGTTGAGGTTGTAGAGTAACATTGTAGCTTTTGTTGGTATTAAAATTGCTATTGGCTTATTTGTGTGAGCGTTGCATACAATTTGCATCTAAGTCATAGTTGATGCATTTGTCTACGAATCCATAAAAGATATGTAGGTGGATTGCACAATAGATTCATCTTCTGCCTGTGAATTGTAAACAATATTACACGTAGATAGCAGTTAACGGATCCATCTGATAGTTGCATGAGTGATTTATCAATGATTCGTGTTGAGTTTCGCGGATAGCGCATAAAAGTTGCGACTTTGCTGGATAATTTGGTTGGCACATTAATGGCTTCTGTTGTTGTATGCAGGGGCCATCTCTTTTGCTTTAGCTAGGTTGATATGCCTACAATGGGGTTCTTTTGGCCAAAATGTTCTTATCTTTACGTTGCAGTAAATTTATTGCGTGACATCTGTACAGTGTTACGTCTGATGCATAGGGATATATGTCCTATACAATGGTCCATATCAACATATGGAGATACGTTTAGTGCATTGCGCTTCATTTAATATATAGGAATACGTTATGTATTGGATGCTTGGGATGCATTAAAGAATTGATAGCATTCGCATTGTCTTTGTCGCAATCGAAATGTCTACTATCGCTGCCTTTGTTGTTCCTTGATCGCTTGCTGTTGTTGTTTTGTTTTAGATTGCTGCTCAATATGAAATGCAGCTTGTGAGCCAAAAAACTAAAGAAAAATGTCCAGACCATAGACTTAATATTCAATAAGAAAGCGCCTATTCTTTTTCAGAATAGGCGCTTGAATAAGGCTTTTATGCTCGACAAGGTATCTATGTAACCTTTTGGAATTTGCGGCATTACTGTTTAATAGTGCTGCCTTGTTGATCAAATACCTGACTTATCGATCAAGGTGTCGGATAATCTAGCTACATCCATCCTAATACACAGAAGCGAACTACTAAATAAATGCATGCAATAGCAGTGAACAGAATCATCAATGGGAAGCCAATTTTAGTGTATTCCATAAAAGTAATAGGATAGCCGTATTTACCAGAAATACCAGCTAATACAACGTTTGCCGAAGCGCCTATCAAAGTGCCAATACCACCGATGCAAGCACCTAGCGAAATTGCCCACCAATAGGGCATTACGTCTAGGCCCGCAGCTTCCATAGTCTGCACAATCGGAATAAGAGTTGCAACTAGCGGGATATTATCCAAGAAAGACGAGATAATAGCCGATGCCCAAACCATAATAATAATGGTAAGGAATAAGTCGCCACCGGTAGCATCGATCAGAGCATTTGCGAGCATTTCGATAACGCCCGTTTCGGCTAAACCACCAACGACTACGAACAGTCCAGCGAAGAAACCGATTGTAGACCATTCAACATCCATAAGAACTTCTTCTACTTCGACACGGCTTAAGATAAGCATAATGGCTGCCGCCGCTAAAGCCACAACACTTGGTTCAATGTGGACGGCTCCATGAAGAACAAAAGCAACCGCAGTAATAACAGTCATAACTACACTTTTATAGAAAAGAGACTTGCTTTTGATGGCTTCGTGAGCATGTAAAGTCATGATAGAGGCTTGCTTATCTTCTGCAACGCCCATCTTTCTGCCATAAATAAAATAGAAGCAAATCATTGCAGCGGCGAGAATAATCAAAACCGCAGGACCGTCGTACATTAAAAAGTCAAAGAAGGTAAGACCCGTTGCAGAGCCGATCATGATGTTTGGCGGGTCGCCAATTAATGTTGCGGTACCACCCACATTAGAAGCAATGATTTCAGCGATGAAGAAAGGCACAGGGCTAATTTCTAACATCTTGCAAACCGTGAAGGTAACAGGACCAATTAATAAAACGGTTGTTACATTATCCAGGAATGCGGATAATACAGCAGTGATTAAGCAGAACAACACCATAATTAACCATGGGTTGCCTTTTGCGATTTTTGCTGCGCGGATGGCTAAGTATTCGAATATGCCTGAATTCTTTACTACAGCAACAAAAATCATCATACCGACCAAAACACCTAAGGTGCCAAAGTCGATATGGCTTACGCCAGTATCAAAGGTGACAATACCAGCGAGAATAAGCGCAACTGCACCTGCAAGCGCCGCCGTTGTGCGATGAACTTTTTCAGAGATGATCAAGATCATAACAATGACGAAAATAACGATTGAGATGATTTGCGCGGTAGTCAAGGCGATCATTTCGTACTGCTCCCTTTCTAACTAATTAATGGATGGGTGCGATTTGTCGTCTTAGGTGAAAAAGAATTGGTATTCCTGAAAAAGACAAGCCATCCGTTAAGTCCTTTTTCAAGAAACCAAAGCCCTCCCACACATAAAGTAATAAGAAAAAAGTACGTGACGTGAACGCGTTCGTCAAGAAAGATGGTCGGTAGAATATGGTGGAGAGCGCCAGCTAATCGGTTAGTTTATAGAAACTGGCTATGAAAACCAATGAAATGATTCTTTTTAGATAATTTAATACGTCATACGGTTCAATTCATGCGAATTACTATAGAAACTGTCTCTTATACACATCTGACGCTGCCGACGATCTTACGCGTGT